>OMNQ01000125.1_pt1 | contig 24725 bp, 20 predicted proteins | sample 1673871 | NCBI WGS metagenome assembly OMNQ01 (sample SAMEA103958130, study PRJEB25191) | human gut metagenome | biome: human-associated habitat [ENVO:00009003]; feature: intestine environment [ENVO:2100002]; material: feces | place: Germany | collected 2013/2015
GCAAAAAAAATAACGACGGCCCGAACGCTTAAAAATAAGCCTCAGCCCGATTCCTAAGGGAATCGTCGTTATTTGTATTTATTATATACAACAAAAGAGGTTTTGTCAACGAATTTTTGTAAAACGGTAAGGAAACGGAAATGACGTGCCGTCACTAATAATTTTTGCGCGACCCGACGTCGACAAATAAAGGTTGGCGAATTCTTAAAAGTCAATCCCCACAGCACCGCTTCCCCGACCGCCCCCTAAATACGTTCAGGCTTACCGCCGACAGTATGTCGTTTTTAGTGAAGCAACCGATTTTATTTTGCTGCTCACGGTTTAACTTTTTAATGTTTTCAATAAAATTTTAAGAAACAAACTGTATTATATGTGATAGATAAAAAAACCGTTTGCGTCGTGCAAAAGGAAAACTCTGTCATTTTTTCATTTTCCGACAATGCAATTTTCTGTTGCAAAACACGTCGGAATTTGTTAAAATAAAATTTCCGATACTGCGTATCGCTCTACAAAAACCTTACACTCGGCCGACAACTTACATTTGTTGTCGCGTTTTGCCGACAAATAAAACGCCGACACTCAGCCGCCCACCCGACTAAACGCCACAAAAAGAAGGCGAACACTCGGGGCAATCGGCAACTACAAAGGTAAAAAAATCCAAACAAGGAGAAGAATATGAATAAAAAGACCAGACTTGTCCTGGTGGCGGTCCTGCTTGTCGCACTTGTCGCAACACTGCTTGCGGCGTGCACTCTTGACGACAACACCACAACCACCGACGCGGACAAATTGTACGCTGCCTACTCCGTAGCGGTATCGGCAAAAGGCTACAAGCCCGTTTCCAAGACGGAATTTGAGGAAATTCTGAAGGCTGCAACAAAAGACGGCGGAACAATCACAAGCGTAAACGCCACCCTCGAAACGGCAAACGGCACGGAAAAATGGATACTGACATTTGTGCTTGGCGACGGCACCACCAAGACTGCCGAACACGCCGCAAACAAAGCCGACAGCCCAGACCCGGATCCCAATCCTACGCCTGATCCCAACCCCACACCGAACCCCGACCCCACACCGGATCCCACCGGAAACGACGGTTCTTCCGTTGAAAAGGCTTACAGCGTTTCCGAAGCGGTTGCCGTTGTAAAGCAACTGGCAAGCGGCGCACACAGTGACACGAAACTGTACGTGCGCGGTTACATAACAAGCGAGCCGCAGTATTTCAGCAACCACAAAAGTTACAACTTCTACATGGGCGATGTTGCAAGCGACAGCAGCAACTCTTTCATGGCGTACAGCGCGCAAATCAGCAGCGGCAGCATCAAACAAGGTGACGAAATCGTAATTTACGGATATCTTATTCACTTTGTGAAAGACGGCTCGCCCGTGTACGAAATCGGCTACGCAAGCGGACTGGACAACCCGCAAATCGTGCTTGTAAACAACGGCACCACGCCTACGCCCACACCCGGCGGCGACCCCGAAAACGACGGTAAAACAGCCGACACCGCTTACACCGTAGCAGACGCCCTGATTGTCGGCAACAAACTTGCCAACAACGCTTACTCATCGGGACAAGTTTACCTGAAAGGCACAATCATCTGGGAGGTCGGTTCGACGGTAGAAGACGGGGAAACCTACACTTACATGTACATTGCCGACACCATACCTTCCGACAGTGACAACGAATTCGCCGCATACGTATACGTTGACTATTACGATATGTCCGACTTTACCGAGTTGGCAATCGGCGACGAAGTAGTATTGTACGGCTATCTGATGCACATTGATGACGCTACCTACGGAAACTATATTTCGATGACTTACTATACCGTCAACGAAGATGCAGGTGAATATATCTACCCCGTACTTATTTCCGTCAACGGCAACAGCAAACCCGCACCGGAACCCGACCCGAGCGAACACAACTTCCCCAACTACTTCACCTATGGCAAATGTCAGGACGAGGGTTGCCACGTAATCGGTCGCAAGGCTGCGGACAGCACCTTCAAAAACAACTTCAAGTACACGCTTACGGAAACAGACTACAACAAATACGTAGGCTACTACAACTGGATGGTTGCCAACGTAAACAACGCAAGCACCGATGCCGACGAGTTTTACACAAAAAATGATTGATTTCGGCAACGGACTTAACCATGTTTACGAACAAAACGACATCGCAAGCGTGCTGTACAACGTAAGCGGCGACAGCGCGGACTACGATACGTCAACAACCTGGTACTACGACCTGCTTAACAAATACGTTGACATCATCGTTAAAGCAAACAGCAGTACAAACACCGCAATCAAAAACGGACTTAGCGAAAACGTTGACAGCGAAGACATACAGTACGCCCTGGGTGAAGGCACAGGCGACGCTTCCAAAATCCAGGAAGAAATCGACAACATTTTGTCGCAGTACAACAAAGAAATAACGCTGGAAAGCCCCAACACGACGACAATTGCCGGTCTGTACGAACAACTTGTAAACAAAAACAACCAACTTGCCGTACTGTACGGATACGACAACTACATGACCTACGCCTACAAAAACGTGTACAACCGCAATTACACGCCTACACAGACCAAGGCAATGAGCGCGTTTGTGAAGCAATACATCGTGCCGCTGTACACATCGATAAACGCCAAGTTTGAAACAGCCTACAATGCGCTTGACGGCAACGACACGACGGACGCAGACATCAACCTGTACAACGGACTGATGTTTGACAGCCTGTTTACCAAGACAACAAGCAAGGACTTTGACGAAGTCAAAGACGCAATCGACTTGATTTCAAACTACTTCAAATATCTTGACAACTCAAACGACGTGATGTTCTACGACGCCGTTGAAGATTTGTTTAAGACAGGTAACTACTTTGTAGGACAAGTCGAAGGCGCATTTACCTACTACATGCCGCAGGTTGGCAACACCATTTTGTACTTTGACAACACCGACTACGGCGAAGGTTACTACCACTGCTACAGCAATTCGTTTACCTTTGTTCACGAATTCGGTCACTATTACGAAAACGTGCACAACCTGACCAAGAGTGGTGAACGTCCGCTGTCCTACGACTTCTGCGAAACGCAAAGCCAGGGTAACGAAATGATGTTCCTGGCATGGCTGGGCAGCAACACGACAGCAAGCAAAGGATACAACGCAGTCAAGTACTCGCAACTTGCAAACATGCTGCAAACTGTGCTCAACGCTACAGCCATTGACGAGTTTGAACAAGCCGTGTACGCGGGAAGTTACGAAGGCTACACCACGCTTAACAAAAACAACTACCAGGATTTGTACGACACAATCTGCACCAAGTACGGCATCAACGACGAAGAAAACGGCAACACCTACTGGATGGGCGTATGCTTCGACAACGCCGCTTACTACATCAGTTACGCAATGAGCGCACTGCCCTCGATTGAAATCTACGCCAAGGCAGTTGACAAAGACGGCGGACTAGACGTGGCGCGCACGGCTTACCTGACATTGTTTACAAATGCAAGCACGGACTACAACACCGTACTTGCCGCAGCGGGACTGCACAATGCCTTCGAAGAAGCACTGTACACCGAATTGACAAACGCAATCAAGTAATACGTTTAATGCCACAGCCGACGTATACAAATACGTCGCACAAAAGCGTAAAACAGCCCCTTTTGTCATCAAAAACTTAATACGTATTGCATTTTTGCATACCAGCGCGAGCCGTCGGACAACCGTTCCACGGCTCGCGTTTTGCCATGTTTTATACGTCACTCTATTTCCAAACAACTAAAAATCACAAAAAAAAATACCACCCTGCGGCGAAGCCGAAGAGTGGTACAGATTGTCGTAGACGGCAAGTGAGTGCGACAGGCAGCGTTCTTTGACTTTTGACGAAACCAAAGAACGGTGCGAAGTGGCACAACAGGCGAGCGAGCACGAAGGCGCGTACTAAGCGTACGTAACTGAGTGCGAACGAAGCACGTAGTGACAATGCGTGCCGTTATTTGGTTTCGTCAAGGGGGCAGCCCTCGCACGACTCCTCTTCACACCCCTCGCAGGCATCCTCGTCCCCGAGTTCCGCTTGCTTCTGCACTTCTTCCAGAAGTTTGTTGTACAGTACTTCGTACAAATCGTCGTCAACGGGATACAGACGGTCATATGCTTCGTCGCCGTCTTCTTCGCTTTCAAGTTCGAAGATTTCGATTACCATGGCGTCATCTTCGTCGTTTTCGTCGTCGCCTTGCAGATAAACGTAGGTCTTACCTTCGTGTTCGAGCGTGGTTACAAAGTGGAAAGCGACATCGTTGCCGTTTTCGTCCTGCAACATAACGATATCGTCTTCGCAACCGCAGTCGCAACCTTCATCGTGATCATGGCAACCACAATCGCAGTCACAATCGTGTTCGTGTTCATGAATGTTTTTGAATTCTTCAGACATGTTTGTTACCTCCGTAATTATCTTTTACTGTCCAAAAAGTTTTGCAAAATAATGGTCGCGGCAACCTTGTCGATTACCTTTTTGCGGTTTTCGCGCCGCACATTGCCCTGAATGAGCACACGCTCCGCCGACAACGTGGTAAAACGTTCGTCCATGTACTTGACCGGGATGTCCGTATGCGACTGCAATGCGTCGACAAACTCACGCGTTTTGCGCGTTTGTTCGTTTTCCTGACCGTCGAGCCCAAGCGGAAGTCCGCTGACAAACAGACTTACCTCGTGCGCCTTGGCAAGGTCAACAATGTACTGCACGTCGCGGCTCAAGTCGCCTTTGCGCGTGTAAGTTTCCAGCGGATTTGCAATGATACCCATAAGATCGGAAACCGCCACACCGATACGGACGTCACCGACGTCCAACGCCATTATTCTACCCATGCAACAATTGTACCACACTTTTTTGCGGAATAACAGTGTTTTGCAACATTTTGCCGAAAGGAATTTACGATTTTTTACTTTCAATGCAGCGTTGCAACAAAAAAACGGCAAAACAAAAGGTCCGCGCATGCAGACCCTTTGTTTTGTCACTTGGACATGTCTTTCAGTTTGCGTTTGCCTTTGCCAAGCATTTGCTTTACCTGTGGCACTTCGGACAATGCCATGCCGGCAATAACGCCCAATGCCACACCGATAACCAACTTTTTCATAATTTCCTCCTGCGGTACGCTTGTAGTATGCGCACTGCCGAAAAGATTATGCAAAGTCAAAAGAAAAACACACGTTATGTCATTGACAAACGCACAGCATTGCTATAAAATAAGAAAGCCGTCAAATTTGACGGCAAGGAGTTACCTAACGGTGGCGGTTGCTTCCTCGAGTAACATCGGGAAGTCAGTATTTCTACATATTGCACCTTCTCGAAAAGAGGAGGTGATACAAATGATTACAATAGAAACGTTGATTCAATTCAGCATTTTTGTAGTTTCACTTGTCGGATGCATTTTTGCAATCTGTAATAAAAAGAAATAACCGCCTCAGCCTCAGAAACTAAGCGGTTATTTTCTTTACCATTAGCGGAGGCAACCGTCATCGGTGACTCCTTCTTTGATTATATTATACAACTTTTTGTATTTTTGTCAACACCTATTTTTTATTTGTACACAAGTTTATTTGTATTCAACTCATGCACAATGTCGACACCGATTAAACATATTCCACTTCGTCGGTCTTTTTGATTTCCTTGCCGGCTTTCTTGTCGCGGTAGTTTTCGATTGCCTTTTTGATGGCTTCTTCCGCAAGCACGCTGCAGTGAATCTTTTGCGGAGGCAAACCCTCAAGGTATTCCACCACTTTGGCATTGGTAACTTTAAGCGCGTCCTCTACCTTCATACCGATAATCATCTGCGTAGCAGTACTGCTGGTTGCAATTGCCGCGGCGCAACCAAACGTCTGAAACTTGGCGTCAACAATCACGTCGTCGACAATGCGCAACGTAATACGCATAATGTCGCCACAAGTAGCGTTACCTACAGTGCCTTCGCCGTCGGGATTTTCGATTTCGCCGACGTTTTGCGGATGTGCGAATGCGTCCAGAACTTTTTGATTATACATTGTAACTTCCTCCACCGATTTTGTCGTTGTACAAGGGCGACATTGTGCGCAACCTTGCGATAGTTTCCTTAAGTTTGTCTACGGTGTAGTCGGCTTCTTCAATTGTGTTATCCTTGCCGAAACTAAACCTTATGCTGCCGTGCGACACTTCGACAGGCACGCCCATCGCAAGCAAAACGTGCGACGGGTCAAGGCTGCCGCTGCTGCACGCCGAACCGCTGCTGACGGCAATTCCGTTGAAGTCCATCAGCATCAGGATGCCTTCGCCCTCTACGTACTTGAAACTGAAGTTTGCCACCGACGGCACGCGATGTTCAAAGTCGCCGTTAAACTTGATGTCGGTAATTTCATTCATTACGCGTTCCACAAAGTGGTCGCGCACTTCGGCTATGTGCTTGTTGTTTTCGTCCATTTGCTCGACAGCCATCGACAGTGCCTTTGCCATGCCTACAACCGCAGGCGTGTTTGTCGTGCCGCCCCGCTGAGCGCGTTCCTGTCCGCCGCCGGAAACAAGTTTTTCCAGTTTCACGCCGTTGCGGATGTACAGTGCGCCGATGCCCTTAGGTCCGTAAAACTTGTGACCGCTCATGCTTATCATGTCTGCGCCAAGTTCCTTCACGTCGATGTGAATGTAGGGCATTGCCTGCACGCAGTCGGTGTGGAACAATGCGCCGTGAGCATGCGCTATTTTGCAAAGTTCGCGCACGGGCTGGATTGTGCCAACCTCGTTGTTGACGTACATGACGGACACAATACTTGTCTTGTCGTCTATTACCTTTTCCAGTTCCGCAGGGTCAACTATGCCGTTGGGTCCGACCGGCAACTTTGTCACGGTAAAGCCTTCCTTTACCAGCCAGTCTGCCGCCGTAAGTATTGCGTGGTGCTCGATTGCCGAAATGATTACGTGCGTGCCTTTGCCGTGCTCGCGTGCGGCGAGAGCAGCGCCTTTAAGCGCCCAGTTGTCGGCTTCGGTACCGCTTGCCGTAAAGTACAGTTCGTTTGCTGCGCAGCCGATAAGGTTTGCGATTGTGGCGCGCGCGTCGGCAACCGCTTTGGCTGTTTCACGTCCGTAAAAGTGCTGACTGTCGGCGTTGCCAAACTCATCGGTGAAGTAAGGCAGCATTGCTTCCACCACGCGCTTGTCACATGGCGTGGTCGATGCGTGATCGATGTAAATCCTCATAGGTTATCCTCACAAAGATGTTGTAAACTGATTGTGTCAAGGTATTCGTTGATGTGTGTGTACAGGTGCTGCCACAGATTGTGCGAAACGCAGTTACACCTGTGACCGCAATCCTTGTTGATGCAATCGACTATTTCCAGGTTGTCCTCTACCGCACGCAAAATTTGCCCGACGGTCATGTTTTGCGGCTCGTCGGCAAGTTTGTAGCCACCGTTTGCTCCACGAGTGGACGTTACCAGATTGCCCTTTTTCATCAGAGCTATTATTTGTTCGAGATACTTTTCCGTAACGCCGGTTGCCTGCGCCAGTTGCGCGACGTTGACATACTCCCCGCCGTCGTAACGTTTGGCAAGTTCCACCGCAACGTACAGACCGTACCTCGCCTTGGATGACATTTTCATTGCTTGTCAATTCCTACCTTTTTACTGGGAATATTTTACTACTATTATTACCGTCCGTCAATTGTTTTTAACGGTGTAACAACAAATTTTTTACAAAAGTTTTTCGGTAAATACGACGTGGACAAATTAAACCACAATAAACCGCCGAACCGCCGTCGATATAGCAAATGTTATAAGCGCAGGCAGTTTTTATTAAATTCTGACACCCCGCACGTGACGGCACCTACCGATTGCAAATATATCGTCAGTAAAAACAATATAGCCTTGCCTGAAACCCGAAATCGCAAAAAAAATCCCCGCCGATACCGGCAGGGATTTTTGCTTGTAAGATGTAATGATTACTCTTCTTCGATTGCACCAACGGGGCACTGAGCGGAGCAAGCACCGCAATCTACGCAGAGATCGGGGTTAATTTCGTACTTTCCGTCGCCTTCGCTGATAGCGTCACAAGGACAAACACTTTGGCAACCGCCGCAAGCGATACAGTCATTGGTAATTTTGTGAGCCATGATGAACTTCTCCTTTAATTTAACCTTTTTGGGATTGGCTAAATTATACACCTTCGGGCAGATATTTGTCCAGCGTTTTTGCACCGTTAATCTGTTTTTGCTACCGCAATAAAGCAATTTTTACCGATTTTTTTTACCGTTTTATGTGAAAAATACTTCATATTCGACTATTTTTCAACGTTTTTATCTCTTTTTGTCCGATTTTTCCGTTTTATGTGAAGTTGATTTCATGTTCAGTTTAATGCACTTTGTAGTCATGCTCAATCGACATTTGTCGATTGTTTGCACCGTCGCGACAGGGTTTGTTCAATCGGAATTGCGGACGCCTAAGCATGGCAACGGGCGATTACACATCAGGCACAACTCGCTGAAACATCGGCAAAACTTACAGCAACAAATCGGCAATCTGTTTCGGGCTGTCGGCAATTGCGACGGGGTTATCTTTCAGCAGTTCGTCCATATGCCCGAAGCCGTAACTTACGGCAAGAAAATCCACCTTGTTTGCCGCCGCGCCCTCCGCGTCGTAAAAGGTGTCGCCTATCATAAGGCATTTGCTTCTGTCCCAGTTGTGGTCGTCGATAAGTTGGCGAAGCACTTCTATTTTGTAGCCGCGGCGTTCCGTCTGTCCGTAGACGTAATCGAAATATTGTGACAAGCCGAAGTAGGCAAGCGACTCGACCGCATGCGGTTCGTACTTACTGCTGGCAATGGCAATGACGTAGCCGTGATTTTTCAGCGCGGCAATCGTCTGCTTTATGCCGTCGTACAGGTGGCTGTTTTGCGCGGCGTTGTCGTCGGCAAAAACCTTGTAATGCAGTTTGATTGCCTCGTCCATGTTTTGTTTGCCCACAAGGTGCTCGTAGGTGTACTCCAGCGGCGGACCGATGTGTCGCGACAGGTCAACGTCAGAATAGTCAACGCCGAAGTGCGACAGCACCTTTCTGAAGGTTGCGTAAATGCCGGGCGAAGTGTCGTTGATTGTGCCGTCGAAATCGAAAATAATGTATTTGTATTTGTTTGTCAATTCGTGCATGATGTGCCTCGTTTGTTTTGTCTGCGTTGCGGGCATTTGCCGCCGTTACGCCTTTTTCTGCCGTTCCAGTTCGGCGAGGAAACGCGCGTTTTTTGCCGTAGAACTTTTAATTACAACGCCGAATGTGTAGTTGAGGTAATTTTTCAGTTCATTAAGTCGGTCGATGTGTGTACACTCGCATTCCAATTCGTAGTCGGTTTTGCCAAGATAGTCGCATTTGTCCAGTTCGATGCGCCACTGCTCTATATTGAAGCAGTGCCGTGTCGTCTGCATACTGCCGACATAGGCGAAATCTTCAAAAAAGTCGTCCACGTCAAAAATGCGATTGACCGAAGTTGCGCCGAGCCCGTTTGCGATTGCGCTGTCCGCAAAGGCTTTGTCCACCACGCACTCGCGCTCGTCGCACACCATTACGTCATCGGCAAAGCCGAGACGACGTTTGAAGCACAACGTGTAGTTGTCGCCGATTTGGCGCACGCGCACCATAGTATCCTTGGTTTGCCCCTTTGCAACAAAATAGTTGTTGACAATCACAACGGGGCAAACGTCGGTAGTAGCGGCGATCAGGTTGTACTCGCGCTGTGTAAGTTGAAGTTTAAGTTCCTGTTCGAGATTTTTCATAGTGTCTTTTTTTTACCCGATGTAAAAACTTGATTGTGGACAGAATTTCGTCAAATTTTGATAACGTATGCGTTTTTTGCCAACATTTTGCCTTTGTAAAAGGCAATCGAAGCGTTGCCGAACGGCATATGTTCAGTCGATTTTCTCAGCATTTTCAACCTTGCGAAGAAATGCCGTAACAATCTGTCTGTACGCCTCCGGCGCGACCATGTGGCTGCGCGCGTGACCTGCGCCGGGGACAATGTGAAGTTCGCTGAGGGGATTGTCGCTGACCTTGTACATGTCCTCACTGTTGTGCGGAAAAATAAACTTGTCCGCCGAGCCGTGAATAAAACAAATCGGCACATCGCTTGCGGCAACGGCGTCGATGGGGTTGTATTTCGTAAAGTCGTAACCGAACTTACGCTTACTCATGACATTGGCAAAGTCAACAATAGGGAAACCCGGCAAATGCACGCTTTGCAGACACACCTCGCGGTAGTATGCCATTGTCCTGCTGAAACCGCAATCGGCAACCACTGCGCCGATGTCGTTGCGGTCGGCAAGCACGCCCAGCACCGTTGCCGCACCCATGCTTTCGCCGTGCAGCACGACAAAAGCGTTTTTGCCGAAGCGACCTAATGCCGCATCTATTACGGCGGACAAGTCCTTGTGCTCGTAGTAACCGAGGGTTGTAAATTTGCCGTCACTTTGCCCGAAGTAGGCGTGGTCGTACAGCACCACATCGTAGCCGTTGTCGTAAAAAATCTTCGCATACTTGACGGAATTGATGCGGTTCCAACTGTGTCCGTGACTTATCACCGCCACTTTGCGGCGCAGTTTGCCGTCGTTTGCGGAATTAGGGACAAATTCGCCGCGTACTTTGCCCTGAACGCCGTCAACTTCAAACGGCTCGCGCTTCCACACGTTGTCGTATTCGTCAAAGTCCATTTTTTCGGCACTTGCCTGCATTGCACGCGCTTCTTCTTCGGTATGCGCCTTGGGAGTAGTTGCCTTATTGAGCACTTTAACAGCCACAATGTAGCACAAAAGGGTGTACAATAAGCAAAATCCACACACACAGACAAGCACTATCCAGTACCAAGCCATCACTTTTCCTCCAGAATAATGCCGCTTTCGCCGCTTGTTGCCAGAGCGTAAATGTCCGCCGCGACCTCTGCCGCAGTGTACGCTTTGCAGTCGTGTTCGGCACAGAAGTCCGCTACGTCATCTTCCGTCAGGTGCGCACACATGTCCGTTCTCACAATGGGCGGACAAACGCAGTTGACGGCAATGCCGCTCGGCGCCCACTCTTCGGCAAGGCTTTTGGTAAGCCCGACAAGCGCATGTTTGGTCATAGAATACCCCACTTCACACGACGCACCGCAGACACCCCACACCGACGACACGTTGACCACGCTCGGGTTGTCGGATTTTCGCAGCAAATCCAGCCCGTAGCGACAGCATGTGTACGCCGACAGCGCGTTTGTCCGCCACATATCGTCAAGGGCATTTTCGTCCACTTCTTCGACTGTGCCGACAAAAGAGATGCCGACATTGTTGACAAGTACGTCCAGCCTGCGCATATACGTTTTTATTTGCTTAAACAATCCGGCAATCTGCGCCGTGTCCGACATGTCGCAACGAAAAATATGTACGTCGCCGCCTGCGGCGTTAATTTTTGACTGCAACTCTTTTGCGGCGGATTCACTGTTTTTGTAGGTAAGCAGCACGCGATAGCCGTTTTTGCCGAATTCGGCTGCCGTCGCCGCGCCGATGCCGCGCGATCCGCCTGTAATAAGTACCGTTTTCATTGTCATTCCAAAAGTTGTTCCCACTCTGCGCCCAACGTTTCCAGTTCGGCATTCGCCTGCTCTATTTCCGCAAGCACTGCCGCCGTCTTTACGTAGTCAGCGGCGACGATCGGGTCGGCAAGTTGCGCGTTAAGCTCCGCAAGTTGCTGCTCGTGGCGAGTAATTTCCGCTTCCAGTTCCTTTACCCGACGAGCCTTGTTCACCTCGGCGGCGCGTTGCTTTGCGTTGCGGTAAGTCGGTTTCTGCGCGGCGGTTTTGTCCTTTGGTTTTACTTCCGCCTGCGGCTTTTCGGCATACACACGACTGACAAAATCGTCGTAATTTCCGTCATACGTAGTAATTTTTCCGTTACTCAGTTCGGCAATCTGCGTGCCGAGCGCATTTACAAAATATCTGTCGTGCGACACAAAAAGCACAGTGCCCGTGTAGGCGCGAAGTGCTTCTTCGAGAGCCTCTCTGCTTGGCAAATCCAGGTGGTTTGTCGGCTCGTCAAGCAGCAACAGATTGTTGTCCTTCGCCATAATCATGGCAAGCCCCAGTTTGGCGCGCTCGCCGCCGCTGAGGTCGGAAACCGATTTGTACACGTCGTCCGCGCCGAGCGTAACCTGAGCAAGCAACTTTCTTATGTCGGTCTGGCTCATGCGAGTGTTGTCGAACCACAGTTGATCGATGACGCGAAGATTGCCGTCAAGATTAAGGTTTTCCTGATCGTAGTAGCCTGCGCGCACGTTTTTGCCGTAGACGATATGTCCGTAGTCCATGGGACTGTTTGCCGCAACACGCCTGACAAGGGTACTTTTGCCACAACCGTTAAGTCCTAAAAGAGCAACTTTCTGACCGCGGCGCACCTGCAAATTGACGTTGTCAAGCACCTTTTTGTCGCCGAAACTTACGGAAAAATCCTTGACCGTAAGCGGAAATTCCGACGGCTCGCTTGTATAAGCGAAGTTGAAACGCGGCGGCTGCTCGTCGGGCTTCGGAGCGTCGACGACTTCCATACGTTCAAGCATTTTTTCGCGCGACTTTGCCATGTCCGCAGTAGATGCGCGCACTTTGTTGCGTGCGATGTAATCCTGCAATTTGGCAATTTCCTTTTGTTGACGTTCGTATTCGCGGCGCAGCACTTCGTTGCGTTCCGCCTTGAGTTGCTTGTACCTGGTGTAATTGCCCTTGTAGGCAACGACGTGTTTGTGCTGCACATCCCAGATTGTACTGCAAAGTTTGTCCAGGAAATATCTGTCGTGCGACACCACTATCAGCGTGGACTTTTTGTCGGACAGGAAGTTTTCCAGCCAATCGAGGGTTTTGTAATCGAGATGGTTTGTCGGCTCGTCCAGTATCAGCAGTTCGGGGCGGACAAGCAGCAGTTTGCACAACGCCGCTTTGGTCTTTTCACCACCGCTAAGCGTGCCTACAACCCTGTCCGCGAAGGCTGACATTCCCATGCCGCTAAGCACCGTTTTTACCTTTTGCTCGGTATTGTAGGCTTCCGTCACGTCGGCTTCCACCGTCAGTCGGTGATACCTGTCGCTGAGACGTTTGTACTCGTCACCGTCGTAAGGCAAGGTTGCCAACTGCGCCGCAACGTCGTTAATTTGTGACACTAAGCGGTGTTGAGCGTCAAAAACCGTCATCAATTCGTCAAACAGCGTATTGTCGGAATCGAAGTCACACTTCTGTTTCAACACGCCCAGGGTAAGCCCGTTTTTGCGATAGATTTCGCCGCCGAACAATTGGTGTTCGCCCGTAATGCAATCCAGAAGCGTTGTTTTGCCCGCGCCGTTTGCACCGACGATACCGATGTTGTCGCCCTCGTTGACATCAAGATTGACATCCTCGAATATAGTTGTGTCGGCGTAACGAAATTCCGCCGATTTAAGTTGAAGTAACATAGTTTGAAATAACGTCAGAGTTGTTTTTATAAAGAGATTTATTTGTAATTCCGATACAATAACCGCAAACAACCGAATAATTACAAAAAGTGATTTTGGGACAAGCGGAACCCTTTCGGGGGATTGCCACGGCACCCGAGCGTGCACGATTAGAAAACATCACTTATTCAATGTTTATCTTAAAATCGGCGCCTCGCAATGACATATTCGTACACTTGCATGGTATTGCTTAGTTCTCAACGTCCGTCCGCAACCCCACTCAGTGGGATTTCATCCGTCACAGACGGATTTCACCTTGCGCAGCAAGATTTCATTTGCCGTCAAGCAAATTTCATTGCGCGTGTTAGCGACAACCTATTATTAAAACGTATATGCCGTACTGCCCACGTACTAATAACGTACGCCCTTGACCATGAGGGGTGGGCGGTCGGGGTAGCGGCGCTGTGGGGGCATACCACAAGTGACGACGAAAGATAGCGGCACCGTACTGCCATTGCAAATACCCACCGCCGAAGTCGGTCAACGCGAAGTACGCAAGACGATTGCAAACTGTTAGCAAGCATAATCAGGGGTGGCGAGATGTTGCCAATTAGGGACATCACCGCGAGCCTGCGGCTGGGTAGGCTACCTACCACTAAACTACAATGGGCGAAGCGGCGCGAGGCATCAGCCGCTCCCATATTGGCAATACCTCGGCAGGGCCCCTTACACAATCACTCATACTTCGGCGCCTATTTTTTCCGCTTTCCTTTCGTCGGCGCAACATTCAAGTTGAAGAGCCGCACAAAGAAATACAGCAAAAACGGACTTGCCAGTATCGCCACAAGCAGCAACAAAACCTGCTCACGCGTAAGGTCCACGTACTCGAAGAAATCTCTTGCAAAGGGCAACGTCACGCCAAGCACCACTATCAGCGAAATTGCGCCGTACATTGCCTTTTTCCACCACCTGTCAAATGGCATCGTCGCGTAAAACAACGCAAACAAACCGCCAAACGTGTAAGAAATCGTCACAAGTGTGCTGAATTGTTCATTGTCGGGTATCATGCATGGGTTTGTAAGTGCCTTGACAAGATACAACGCGCATGTCACTACGATAAACGTGCAAGAAGCAGGCAAACACCTCTTTATGACGTTTACAAGGAAGTTGCCGCGTATCAGGCTTTCGTTGGGTTGCAGGGCAAGTATCGTTGTCGGCAACGCCACAATTACCCACTCAAGCAGCATAATGCGGCTGTTGGTAAGCGGCGTAACAAAGGTTTGTCCCAGCGCGAAGTGCAGGAAAATAATCATAATGTTGATTGCGATTACGTACACCGTTTTCATGAAGTACATGCTCGTCGCGCTCTGAATGTTGTTTACCACGCGCCTGCCCTCTGCCACAACCTTGGTCAGCTGGGCAAAACTGTCGTTCATAAGTATCAGATGGCTTACTTTACGCGCCGCATCGCTGCCGCCTGCAAGCGAAATACTGCAATCGGATTCCTTCATGGCAAGAATGTCGTTTACGCCGTCGCCGGTCATTGCCACTGTTTTGCCCGAAGCACGCAGCGCACGCACAAGTATTGCTTTCTGGTCGGGTGACACGCGCCCGAACACGGTGTATTCCGTTGCTGCCTTTGCCACATCTTCGTCGCTCATACCTTCAAGACTGATGTACTTGTCGGCGTTTTCCACACCTACGCGCAAAGCGATGTTGCTTACCGCCGTCGGGTTGTCGCCGGAAATTATCTTGATGCTTACGCCGTTTTTGACAAACCATTCAATGGTCTGCGGTGCGTCGGTGCGGATGTGATCCTCGATGACAATTACCGCAACGGGACGGCGCATGGTCGGCAGGCTTTGCCCCTCGGCAATTGCTGTCGTGCTGCAGGCAAGCAGCAGCACGCGAAGTCCCTGCTCGGCATAGTGTTGCACCATGTCTGTCACGCGCTGATTGGGCACGGTCATGACAAACTCCGGCGCGCCGAGAATGTAGGTGCCTACGCCGCGGAACGACACCGCCGACAACTTACGTTCGGAGCTGAACGGCAAAGCGCATACCGGGGTAAGGGCGGTCTTTTTGGGACAGCCGAAGTATTTGTTGAGTGCCTTTGCCGTCATATTGTCGGCTTTAAGTGCACTGTTTAAGGCAGCCATGATTTCCCTTACAGTGTAGGTACTGTTGCTCGGGCGAAGGTCTACGGCTTCCACCACGCGCATTTTACCGTCGGTAATAGTGCCCGTTTTGTCAAGGCACAATGTGTCCACACGCGCAAGCATTTCAATACAGTACAATTCCTGCGCAAGGGTGTTGTTTTTACTAAGCCGCAAAAAGGACGCACCCAGCGCAACGCTTGTAAGCAGAAACGGTCCTGCGGGTATCATGCTGATAATCGAGCCGCTTGTACTGCGTACGCTGTCAAGCAGTGCCTGATTTGTGCGGTCAAACACGCTTACGGTGCCCCAGTCAACGCCGTTACTTGTGCCGTTTACGATAAACAGACACGCCGTCATCGGCACGATGATAATCGCCACAAATACAAGAATGTTTTTCAGCGATTTCAGCATCTGCGAGCGCGGTTTCCGGTACACTCGGGCGCGGCTCGTAAGTCCGTTGATGTAGTTGTACGCGCCTACCGCCGTAACGCGTGCCGTACAACTGCCGCTGACGACAAAACTGCCTGCATACAATGTGTCGCCTGCGCGTTTGGTCATGGCGTCGCTTTCGCCGGTCAGAATCGATTCGTTTACTTCCACAAAGCCGTCCAGCACCACACAGTCGGCAGAAATCTGTTCGCCGATTGCAATGCACACAATGTCGTCAAGCACCATTTCCTTGACGGCAATCTGCGTTTCCGCGCCGTCGCGCACGACCCGAGCCTTTGGTTCGGTCAACAAATTCAACTTGTCAAGGGTGCGCTTGGACTTGATTTCCTGCACGATGGCAATAAGCGTGTTTGCCGCAACCACAGGCAAAAAAGTGCACTGCTTAGGCATACCGTAGTACAACAAAATTGCGGCAATTACAATGTAAACAATGTTGAAAAACGTAAACGTGTTGGACAATATAATTTGCAGCACGGTTTTGCCTTTTGTCGTTTTGTCGTCGTTGACAAGCCCGTTTGCAATGCGGTCGGCAACCTGTTCGCCGCTAAGTCCCACGTCGTTTTGCACGTCAAAATGCTCAATCTGCGACAGATCGAGCGGCATGTTTTTACGTTTGCGTTTGTTTGCGTCGGTTTTAGTCATGTTTCAAAAATTCGCACAAACGCCGTCAAAAAGGCGGCGTTTGTAAGATGTAAGTTTTAGGCAGGCGGCAGGCGGCGGTAAAATGTCGGTTTCGGCCGTTGCCACTGCTTGCGAAAAACAAAATTATTAAGTTCAGTCAACGTCGTGCAGATTGCCGTCAACATATTCCTTGACGGTAAATCCCTGATCGCGCAGTTGCTTCAGCTGGAAACCGAAGTTTTTGATTTTTTTCAGCAAGGTAACATTGTTGCCCTGCGTGCGAAGGTCGCCTGCAAGTTTGCCGGCAGCGGCAAGTTCCTCCGCGTCGATACGTTTGTCCACAAGCACGGCAATGCCTTTGCCCGTGTCAACCTTGTATCCGCGCTCGGAAAGAAGCAGCACAATACGCTCGAACCCGATGCTGAACCCGCATGCGGGCACGTCGGTACCGATCATTTTGCCTATCATCTTGTCGTAGCGACCGCCGCCGCCGACAGACGAATTGAGCCCGTCAACGGAAATTTCGTAAATCGTGCCGGTGTAGTAACCCATACCGCGCACAAGCGTGACGTCAAACTTCACTTTGCCGTTTGTAACGTTGCTGTTTGCCACGTACAAAATGTTGCGTATATTGTCGGCAACGTCGGCGGGCAAATCGTCGCCCAGTTCCGTCACCACTGCCGCAAACGGGTCATCGGCTTGGGTAACGCGCGTAAGCAAATCGACAAAACCCTGCGCCTTGTCGGGGGCTATTTCGGAAACTTCGGCAAGCACGCCCTCGATGCCGACTTTGTCCAGTTTGTCCAGCGCGATAAACACCGACGACTTCTGCTCTTCGGCAAAGCCGCAATGCGTGGCAATGGCGTTGAGCAGTCTGCGGTCGGACAAGCGCACCGTTACGTTGTCGAATCCCAGGTTTGCAAGTGCCTTGGTAGTTGCGGAAATAAGTTCCGTTTCGGCAATGTAGGTGCTTTCGCCGATGATGTCGATGTCACACTGCACAAACTGGCGGAAACGACCTCTTTGCGGACGGTCGGCGCGCCACACGTTGTCCATCTGTATTGCCTTGAACACGCCCGGCAATTGTCCCTGGTTGTTTGCGTAAAAACGACTGAGCGGCACGGTGAGGTCGTAGCGAAGCGCAAGGTCGCACATGTCGTCCGGAGACTGGGCGTTGTCCAACTTTTCGCCGCGCTTAAGAATCTTAAAAATCAGCTTTTCGTTGTCGCCGCCTTGCTTGCTGGTAAGCAACGCAATGTTTTCCACCGCGGGCGTTTCGATACGCGTAAAACCGTAACTGCTGTACGTTTGTTGTATTACGGACAGCACGTGTTGTCTGAGAGCAAATTCCTCAGGCAAAAAATCGCGCATGCCCTTTGTAGGGGTCTTTGGAAGCATTTTTACCTCTGTTTTTGCCGCAGTTGCGGCGATTGATTCAATTTATTTTACGATATACTTGTCGCTGTCGGCGGGTGCGGCTTTCATTTCGGCAGCCTTTGCTTCGTAGCCTTCGCGTCCAAACAGTGCGTAAGCGGCATTCTTTCCGCCTTCTACGCCCGGTTGATTGTAAGCGTCCACGTTAAACATCTCGCCCGCGTAAGCCGTCTGCAGTTGGAACATGTACAGCAATGCGCCGATGTTGTGTTCGTTTACCGCGTCCATTGTGATCGTGTAGTTGGCACGTCCGCGACGGGTAAGGTTGTAACGGGTCGCATACAGTTCGGTGTTAATAAGTTCCGCCATGGTGTGTCCCGACAGGAAGTCGAGGTCGCGGATGGAGGACGTATTTTCGGGGATGGTAATGTCGCTTGCGAAGTGTTCCACTTCAAGGAAGGTAATTACCTTGTCAAAGGGTCCTTCGTTGTACAGTTGCACCTGGCTGTGCTGGTCGGTTACGCCCAGTGCTTTGACGGGGGTCTGACCTGCGTTTACCGTCTTGCCGTCGCGCGACACTTCCTTGCCGAGGCTTTCCGCCCACAGTTGAGCGTACCAGTCGGCAATGTACTTCAGTCTGTCGCTGTAGGGCATCATAACGCCGATGTTTTTGCCGTTGTTCATTTCGATGTATTGCAGCAGGCTCATTGCAAGCGCGGGGTTTTGCGCAATGTCGTCGCTCTTGCAGCGTTCGTCCATTTCCTTTGCGCCGGCAAGCAGTTCGGCAATGTCAATACCCACCACAGCGGCAGGAAGCAAACCCACGGGGCTAAGTTCGCTGAAACGTCCGCCGACGCCGTCGGGAATGTAAAACGTTTCAAAGCCTTCGTCATGCGCAAGTTTGATGAGGTTGCCCTTGCTTTCGCTTGTGGTTGCAATGATGTGTTCGCGTGCCTTGCGACCGAGTTTTGCCGTAAGCATGTCCATCACGATGAGGTACTGGCTCATGGTTTCGCTGGTTGCGCCGCTTTTTGTAATTACGTTGAAGATTGTGTTGTCAACGTCGATGATGTCAAACAAAGCGTTCATCTTGTCGGGGTCAACGTTGTCCAGCACGTAAAAACGAGGATATTTGCGAGTTTTTTGAGGAAGTTCGTTGTAGTACAGGTGCTTGAGAGCAGTAAACACTGCAATTGGACCCAACGCGCTGCCGCCGATACCAAGCACTACAAATGCGTCGCATTTTGCCTGCACGCGCTTTGCCACTTTGTTGATACGTTCCACAACGTCTGCCTGGTCGTACGGACTGTCCATCCAACCTTGCATTGCCTTGCCGCGACCTTCTTCAACGCCTTTGTGTGCCGCCTTTGCCAAGGGGATGAGGTCGGTAAGTTGTTTGTCCGTGATGCCGTTGGCACCCAACACTTGTTCCATCATGTTGTTGTAGTTAAGTCTGATACTCATTTTTCGTTCTCCAACTAAAAATTTATCTTCCGTCGATGGTTTTCAATCACGACAAGCCGCATGCGCCCGTTTTACCTACAGCGCGAAAACTTTCGTGCATGGCGGCTCAACGCGACAGCCGGCGGCTAAGCAACACAGACAAAACTTTGTTTTGTCGTTGCCTGCGAGGTGAAGCAAAAAATTGACGTTTGCAGGCGCATATCGCCTACGGAGTTATTTTACCACGCACCGCAATTTTATGCAAGCGGAATACTTGCACTCATATGCAGTTTGCGCATACTTTTAACGGAAAATGTACAGTCAAATGCGCAATTACGCACCGCATCTTAATATAAGATAAAAAAAATACGATTGACTTTAGATATTACGTCATTTATAATTTACTTATCTCTATCGAAAGAATTACTTCGGGGCCATAACTGCCATTTACAAAGATGATGCACTTGTTGCCAAGTATGCCTACGACGCATACGGTTGCACTGCTTTAGACCCTGACGGAACGACAAATACAACAAAAACTTTTATTGGCAACATAAACCTGTTTCGTTACGGAAGTTACTATTTCGACATAGAAACCGGTTTGTACTACATTATAAAAGGCTTTGTGGATATTTTCATAGGAATTAAAGATAAATTCCAAATAGGTTGTACGCCCATTGATGAACCTGACCCATATTTTAGCGAAAAGAGCTATACAACAAATGGCGAAAATGAATAATTTAATCCATCACAATAACAGGGGACACTTGCGTGCGGCAAATGTCCCCTGTTTTGTTTGTTGTTATGTGAATTTCAAACGGCATTTTTTTAATACAATCGGACAGTAATTTTACGGCAAATTGCAGAAAACTTTCCGGCAAAAATCGGACGATTTTCCTGCGAAAATCCGGATATTATTTCGATGAAGTAAGAGATTTTTTCGGCAAAATGTCGGCAAAATCGCAGTACGTATTAAAAATTTCGTTACAAACTACGCAACGATTGCCCCACCGTACAGAGTGGCAAAATATTTGCCGATAGTGCCGAAAAACGCACTATTTCCGAGGTTTGGAACCGCCACGCTTGCGACTGTACATCTGCTTGTCTGCACGTTGAATAAGGCTTTGCACGTCGTCGCCGTCACCACCGAATACCGAGTAACCTACGCTTACCGAAACGTCGTAATCGCTGTCGGAATTGTCGTTGAATTCGCTCACTTTGTCATGAATAAGGCTGCACACAATGCGTATGTCGTCGTTTTCTTCCAGTTGTTGCACCATTACAAATTCGTCGCCGCCGTAACGTCCGCAAATGCCGCCTGTAGTTTTGCATACGGCGCGGAGCGCGTCCGCCACAGTCTGCAAAGTTTTGTCACCGTCGTAGTGACCGTACAGGTCGTTGATACTCTTGAAGTCGTCCACGTCCAGAAACAGAAAGTACAACTTTTTGCCCTTGGGAAGCGAACGCACGTTGTTTTCCAGTTCAAGCAAAACTTTGCGACGGTTGTTTATGTCCGTCAGCGCGTCCAGCGAGATTTCGGTTTGCATCGAACTTGTAAAAACAAGCGAAAAGCCAAGCACAAACGAAGCCGACAAAATCGGCAACGGTTGCAACAGGTATTGCAACACGCTGCACACTATCGGCGGCACGACGAAGGACAGCATAAGCATGTAGTCCTCGCGCCTTGCGTAAACCTTGCGTGAAAACAGCCTGCACAAACTTATGCCTGCCGCCATAAACACGTAGCAGAAAGTAAGCACGTATTGCAACAAAAACAGCGGTCCGCGGCGGTACGCGCCTGCGGCGTCAAAATAGAAAAACCATCCGGTATTTACCGAAGCGCCTGCCAGCACGACAAACAAAAACAGCGGCAACATCGACAGCACAAACAGCAATTTGTTTTTGTACAGCAGTATTTTGTGAATAATCTCGGAAAACACCAACCACAGGTACGACGAAATGCCGAAGCACAAAAAGTACACGCAGTTGATGACGTGCATCATTGTATGCGAAATATGCAAAACATCGTAAATGCCGAGTTGCCACACTATGTCCATTAAATTTAGTACGGCGGCGAAAAAAATGGAAGCAACAAAAACTTTGCGCTTGGCGGAATTCCCAAACGCCTCTTTGGAAACTTTTGCCGCCATAATAAACAACATTACCGCGCACAAAACATTTATCTCGCAATAAAGCAGTAACTTATCCATAACTTTACTTGCAATCGTTTGCACTCGTATCCCCTTAACGAAGCGCAACTATCCCCTTTTGTAAATTTGTGTATGTAAATATATCATAAGTGATGTAAAATATCAAGCGTTATCAGGTAATTTCCATAAAAAAAATTTGTTAATTTATACCAATAACTACTCATATTGAACAAAATCACTTATCAAAGTGCGACAAAGATGAAACTATAATTACAAAAGTGCGACAAAGATGAAACTATAATTACAAAAGACACCTTTATTTAACCTTGTTGGTACACCGCGTACAATCCGTAATCCAAACTAAATCCGCATTTATTTTTTAGTGCCTTCTGTCGAGGCTGTTGTAAACAAACTCACCGTCGGTAAAAGAAAAATCGCGCAGGCAGCGGCAAAACGCAGTGCCGAAACCGACGTGTAATTTTTTTGAAAAATGTTTTGTATTTTTTCGGAAAAATCGTTGACAAAACTTTCGTATAGTGCTAATATATTTGAGCAATGCGAGGAGCGTTGCGCAATTTAATATTCCTCTATAGCTCAGTCGGTAGAGCATGCGGCTGTTAACCGCAGGGTCGTTGGTTCGAGTCCAACAGGGGGAGCCACTGATAGCCGTCACAAATGTGGCGGCTATCATATTATCAAAGTTTATGGGCCTTTAGCTCAGTTGGTTAGAGCAGCCGGCTCATAACCGGTCGGTCCGGGGTTCGAGTCCCTGAAGGCCCACCAATTTTATAGGGGAATAGCTCAGCTGGTAGAGCGGCGGTCTCCAAAACCGTAGGCCGAGGGTTCGAAGCCTTCTTCCCCTGCCAACATTAAAGCCTTGAAACGAAGTTTCAAGGCTTTAATGTATTACTCCACGCAGCTGCGGCGAAAATGTAGGCTCTATGTACTAGCGGCGAAAATGAACACGATCGCTTGTAAAATCGCTGTGCTGATGATATAATATAAATTTAGAAAACACATTTGGAGGGATCATTATGACAAGAATAGATATATTTTCCGGTTTCCTTGGCGCCGGTAAGACGACGCTTATCCGCAAGCTCATTGCGGAGGCATATAAGGGCGAGAAGCTCGTCCTCATTGAGAATGAGTTCGGTGAGATTGCGATCGACGGCGGCTTCCTCAGGGATGCCGGTGTTGAGATAACGGAGATGAACTCCGGCTGCATCTGCTGCACTCTCGTTGGCGACTTTGAAAAGGCGCTGAAGAAGGTCATGGATGAATATAAGCCCGACAGGATAATAATCGAGCCGTCCGGCGTGGGCAAGCTGTCCGACGTTGCGCGCGCTGTTGAAAAGGTCGAGGGAACGTCCATCGGTGCAAAGGTCACTGTTGTTGACGCGGGCAAGTGCCGCATGTATATGCGCAACTTCGGTGAGTTCTTCAATGACCAGGTCGCAAATGCAGACCTTATCGTCATGAGCCGCACCGACACCGCCCCGGAGAGCAAGATCCTTGCCGCAAGCGAGCTTCTCAGAAAGCTCAACCCGACTGCCGGCCTTATCACCACGCCGTGGGCCAAGCTCAGCGGTATGCAGATAAAAGAGGCCATGGACGGCGACGCGCTGAAAAAAGAGATGGAGCATATGGAACACGAGGAGCACGAGCACCACCATCACCACGACGATGATGACGATGAGTGCACCTGCGGCTGCCACGACCACGAGCATGAGGAGCACGAGCACCACCATCACCATGACGATGATGATGAATGCACCTGCGGCTGCCATGACCATGACCATGAGCATCACCATCATCACCACCACGCCGACGAGGTGTTCACGAGCTGGGGCGTCGAGACGCCGAAGAAGTTCACGGAGAGCGGCATACGCGCCATGCTCGACGAGCTGAGCGATGCGGAGAAGTTCGGCACCATACTGCGCGCCAAGGGCTTTGTCGATGCGTCCGACGGCGAGTGGATATACTTCGACTATGTTCCCGGCGAGGCCGATATACGCCGCGGCAGCGCCGCCGTCACCGGCCGCCTGTGCGTGATAGGTTCAAAGCTCAATGAGCAGGCGCTGAAGGAGCTGTTTGAGGTTGAGTAACAGAAAAGATGTGCCCGTATACCTTTTCACGGGCTTTTTGGAGAGCGGCAAGACGAAGTTCATTCAGGAGACGCTTGAGGACAGACGCTTCTGCAACGGCGAAAGGACGCTGCTGCTGGTGTGCGAGGAGGGCGAGGAAGAGTATGCGCCCGACCAGTTCGCCGACAAGAACGTTTTTATCCGCGTGATAAACTCGCAGGAGGAGCTGAACGCCGAGGCGCTTAAGCGCTTCCTTGATGAGACGAAGTCCGCGCGCGTCGTGGTCGAATATAACGGCATGTGGCTGCTGGACGTGCTGTACGGCGCGATGCCGGAGGGCTGGATGGTGTATCAGGAGTTCATGTTTGCCGACGCCGGCACCTTCCTGAGCTACAACGGCAACATGCGCCAGCTCGTCTACGATAAGCTCAAGAGCTGTGAGCTTGTGGTGTTCAACCGGTTCAACGGCTCCATGGACAAGATGGAGTTCCACAAGATCGTCCGCGCCGCGTCGCGCAGGGCGGATATCGCCTATGAGTACGTCGGCGGGAAGGTGGAGTATGACGACATCGTAGATCCCCTGCCCTTCGACCTGAACGCGGACATCGTCGAGATCGGCGACGACGATTATGCTGAGTGGTACAGAGACATGTCGGAGGAGCCGAAGAAGTACGAGAACAAGACCGTGCGCTTCAAGTGCCGCGCGCTTGTGCGCAAGAAGATGCCCGACCACACCTTCATTGTCGGCCGCCACGTCATGACCTGCTGTGTGGAGGATATCCAGTTCGCGGGCCTTGTGTGCCAGTGGGACAAGGCGGACACCGTCAAGGACGACACGTGGATAATCCTGACTGCGCGCATAAACTTCAAGTTCAACCGCGCCTATTCCAAGAAGGGGCCGGTGCTGACCTACATTGATTCCACCCCCTGCGACGCGCCGGAACAGCCCGTTGCAACCTTCTACTGAACTGAGAACTGATACGCCGCCCGGCG
>OMNQ01000149.1_pt1 | contig 22613 bp, 18 predicted proteins | sample 1673871 | NCBI WGS metagenome assembly OMNQ01 (sample SAMEA103958130, study PRJEB25191) | human gut metagenome | biome: human-associated habitat [ENVO:00009003]; feature: intestine environment [ENVO:2100002]; material: feces | place: Germany | collected 2013/2015
CGGCTATCAGAAAGCGGAAACGCCAGCGTTGCCAGCGGAACCACCAGAAGCAGATGAAGGCCCCGAGCAGATAACCGGGCAGAAGCCAGATGTAGAGCGAATAGGTATGCGAACTGTCCACACGGAGAATCGTCGTGAGGAAGTTCGTCAGCAGCGTGGTGGAGGTGCTGAAGAACATGACGAGCATCATGTAGAGGTACCCGACGATGGCCTTGGGCTGGTAGAGCGGCGCCAGATTGACATAGGGCCGCTCGGCGTGGTACTGGTACCAGACGAAGAAGGCGATCAGCATCGGCGCCAGAACGATGTAGATGCAGATCTTGGGCGAGGACATCCAGTCGAGCACCTTGCCGTAGTTGAGCACATACATTAGCATGAGCAGTCCGGCCGAGATGAGCATCATCTCACGCACGTGCAGCTCGCGGAGCGACACCGTGCGGTTGGTCCGGTCGTGGCGGAAGCAGACCGCCACGAAGAGGATGGCCACCAGAATGAGGGTCATCATGAAGTAGTACATGTACTTCCAGTCGTAGTGGTAGGCCAGCTGCGCCGTGATGAGAATCGAAAGCTGTCCGCCGCCGTAGGTCAGCGGGTAGAAATAGGAGTAGAACTCGCTGCGGACGTTGCGCGGGCTGAAGATCTTCTGTGCATGGCGGATGAACCACAGCATGAGGAACCCCTTCAGGAAGCCGATCACGAAGCTGCAGACGATCAGGATGTCGGAATGCTTCGACGCGGCACATACCCAGCTCAGCACGAACTGCAGCACAAGGTCGCAGATAATGAGCGTCTTGCTGGAGAAGGCATCGAGTATTTTCGGGATGATCGGGTAGGCGATGGCCATGCCGGCCGAGGCGGCATAGTAGCCCATCGTGATGTCCTCGGAATTGGTGCCGAGCGTATAGGAGACCTCGAGCATGCTGCCCGTGTAGGAGCCGTTGAGCAGGATGACCGGCAGGATGACCGAGAAGGTCGTCACCAGCCCGAGCCAGTCGGGAACCCACTTGCGGACCGGAAGTCCGAGCTGCCGCACGTCGGTCATCGCCGGAGGGCTTCGGTTTCGACCATCATGCCCGCGCGCAGCAGGGCCATATCCTCACGCGAGACCCCTTCGAGCTCGATCCGCACGGGAATGCGCTGCTGGACCTTCACGAAGTTGCCGGCCGAATTGTCGGTCGGGACGAGCGAATATTTCGATCCGGTGGCCTCCGAGATGGCCGATACGCGGCCGCGGAAGACCCGTCCCGGGAGAGCATCGACCTTTACGCGGACCTCCTGTCCGATGAAGATGTGGATGATCTGCGTCTCCTTGTAGTTGGCCGTGATCCACTTCTCCTCGCTGCGGACCAGGTAGGAGATCGTCTGTCCGGCCTGCACATACTGCCCCGGCTCGAGGGTACGACGTCCCATGTAACCGTCGTAGGGAGCTGTGAGCACGGTGTAGGAGAGGTTCAGCCGCGCAAGGTCCAGATCGGCCTCGCTGCGCAGGATGGCCGCTTCGGCCCCGGTGCGCCGGCGGCTGGTCTCGGCATACTGCGAACGGGCTGCCCGGCGCTGGCTCACGAGCGCATCGTAGCGGGCCTGTGCGGCCTCGTAGGCGGCCTTCTTCTGCTCGAACTGCTGCTCCGAGACCGACTCCTGCGCCAACAGGCGCTCGAAACGGTGATAGTCCTGCTCAAGCTGCCAGAGCGTGGCCTGCGCCTCGGCGATGTTGGCCTCCTGCACGGCGATGTTGTTCTCGGAGGTCTCGATGCCGGCATGCAGCACCTCGCGCGACCCCTCGGCATCGAGCATTGCGGCCTCGGCCTCCTTCACGCGGATCTGGTACTCGCGGTCGTCGAGCACCAGCAGCGTGTCGCCACGGTGCACGAACTGGTGTTCGCGGAAGCGGACCTCGCGGATGTATCCCGAGACACGGATGTTGAGCGGCGCAACATACTGATCGACAAAGGCATCGTTGGTCACCTCGTAGCGCACGTAACGCCAGAAATAGCTTGCCGTCCACCACAGCCCCGATCCGGCCAGAGCGAGGCAGATCAGGTTCAACACGATGTTGCGGACCCTGCGCCTGCGCAAAATCCGATGTTTCTTCTTCAGTTCGTCCGTCATAGTTCCGATATTCGCTACCGCACCGGAGAGAGTGTCCGGGCCGCGCTTTCCGAGGCCGGAAGGCCCTCCGACCGGAAACCGCACGGCAAAGATACTCAAAAAACGGGACCCGTCCAAACGTCCGGGTCCCGTCATCTCTTCATCGGGAAGCAATCACTCCGCCTGCATGATATCCGCCAACTCGTCGGTGATGGCCTGCTGACGGCGTTTGTTGTAGGTCAGCGTAAGGTCGCCCAGAAGCTCCTGCGCGTTGTCCGTGGCGGTCTGCATGGCGATCATGCGGGCCGCATGCTCGGCCGTCGCGCTGTCGAGCAGCACCTCGAAGATCCGCATCCGCAACGTATAGGGCAGCAGCTCCTCGAGCAGCGTCCGCGGGTCGGGTTCGTAAATATAGTCGGGATGCGCATCCGACCGGGAGGGCTGCTCCTCGGCGTGCTCCGAAGCGGTACCCGCGGCTCCGTGCAAATCCGAGAAATCCGCCGGAAGGAAGACCTCCTGCCGGGGCTCCTGGTGTCCCATCGAATGGAAATGGGTGTAGACCAGCACGGCGCGGTCGATCCCACCGGCCTCATAGCGGTCCATAAGCCGCTGTGCAAGAGCCGCGGCATCCCCGCTCGTGGCTTTGGAGGCCAGCTTGCGGAAGTCGTCGCACACGTCGAAACCCGCCTTGCGCGCAGCCTGCGCGATCTTCTCGCCGACGGGCCACACCTCGACCGCCTCGAAGCCCTGTCCGCGGAGCGACTCGACCTCGGCATGCAGCAGCCGGATCACATTGGCGTTGAACGCCCCGCACAACGAGCCGTCCGACGAGACGGCGACCACGACGGCACGCCGCCGGGCCTCGTGCGGCTCGGCCAGCGGCGAGGAGACCTCGAGTTCGGGGTCTGCCGTGAGCGCCGCGGCGATGTCGGCCAGACGCTCGCTGTAGGCGGCCAGCCCCTCGGCCACGTTCTGCACGCGGTGCAGTTTGGCCGAGGCGACCATCTTCATCGCCGAAGTGATCTTCAGCGTGTTGTTTACCGACGCGATGCGCGCCTTTATCTCCTTGAGGGATGCCATGGTGCACTATGCTTTTTTGAGCGAAACGACCACCCGTCCGGCAGCCTCTTCGATCCGGGCACCGATCGACTCGTCGATCTCGCCGCGCCGCAGCGCCTCGAAGACCTCCGGGGAGAGCGTCTCGACGAGCATGCGCTCGAATTCGGAGACTTGTTCGATCGGCACCTCGCGCAGCAGTCCGTGCGTACCGCAATAGAGCACGGCAATCTGCTGTTCGACGGGCATCGGGCTGTACTGCGGCTGGACGAGCAGGCGCGTGTTCTTGCGTCCGCGGTCGAGCACGGCGACCGTCACGGCATCCATGTCGCTGCTGAACTTCGAGAACGACTCCAGCTCGCGGTACTGCGCCTGGTCGATCTTCAGCGTACCGGCCACCTTCTTCATCGCCTTGATCTGGGCGTTGCCGCCCACACGCGACACGGAGATGCCGACATCGACGGCCGGGCGGTTGCCCTGGTTGAAGAGGTTCGTATCGAGGAAGATCTGTCCGTCGGTGATCGAAATGACGTTCGTCGGGATGTAGGCCGAGACGTCGCCGGCCTGCGTCTCGATGATCGGCAGGGCCGTGAGCGACCCGCCGCCGCGGACCTTGCCCCGGAGCGACTCCGGAAGGTCGTTCATCTCACGCGCGACCTCCTCCTGTGCGATGATCTTCGCAGCGCGCTCGAGCAGACGCGAGTGGAGGTAGAAGATGTCGCCCGGGTATGCCTCGCGGCCCGACGGGCGGCGCAGGATCAGCGACACCTCGCGGTAGGCCACGGCCTGCTTCGAGAGGTCGTCGTAGACAACGAGGGCGTGGCGCCCCGTGTCGCGGAAGAATTCGCCGATGGCTGCGCCCGCGAAGGGGGCGAAGTACTGCATGGCGGCCGGATCGGAGGCCGTGGCGGCCACGACGATCGTATACTCCATGGCTCCGTGCCGGCGCAGCGTCTCGACGAGCGACGCCACGGTCGAGGCCTTCTGGCCGACAGCCACATAGATGCAGTAGACCGGGTCGCCGGCCTCGAAGTTGCGCCGCTGGTTGATGATCGTGTCCACGGCGATGGCCGTCTTGCCCGTCTGGCGGTCGCCGATGATCAGCTCGCGCTGACCGCGGCCGATCGGGATCATCGCATCGACGGCCTTCAGGCCCGTCTGCAGGGGTTCGCTCACCGGCTGGCGGAAGATGACGCCCGGCGCCTTGCGCTCCAGCGGCATCTCGACCGTCTCCCCGCCGATGGGACCCTTGCCGTCGAGCGGATCGCCCAGCGGCGTGATCACCCGGCCGAGCAACGCCTCACTCACCTGGATCGAAGCCGTATGGCCCGTCCGGCGCACGAGGTCGCCCTCCTTGATCAGGTCCGTGGGTCCCAGCAGCACGGCACCGACGTTATCCTCCTCGAGGTTCATCACCACGGCCTTGATGCCGTTCTCGAACTCGAGCAGTTCGTTCGCTTCGGCGTTCCGGAGTCCGTAGATGCGGACCACGCCGTCGCTCACCTGCAACGTCGTGCCGACCTCGGCATACTGTGCCTCGAGGTCGATGCCCTGCAGTTCGGCAAGCAGGACGTCCGAAACTTCCGAGGGTTTTATGGTATCCTTGTTCATAACTGACTAAACGATTCTTTGAGGTTTGCTTCCCAACTTGCGGCGCAGCAGCTTGAGCTGTGCCGCGAGGCTCGCATCGATCAGCACGTCGTCGATGCGGAAGACGAAGCCGCCGACCAGTTCGGGGTGCACCTCGCGACGGATGTGCACCTCGCTGTGGGTGCGCGCTTCGGCCACACGGCACAGCCTTTCGACGAACTCCTCGCCGACGGGTGCAGCCGTCTGCAGCACGGCATCGCGGATGTTGTGCCGCTCCTTGTAGAGCCCCCGGTAGGAGTAGAGCATGAAATAGAGGTAATGCTCCCGGTGGTGACGGAGCACCAGCCGGATGAAAGCCTCCAGCGCCGCACACGGCCGTCCGCCGAAGCTGCGGCAAACGAATCCGAGCTTCTTTTCGGCCGACAGCACCGGCGAGAAGAGGGCCTCGCGCAGCGTGGCATCCTCACGGTAGCAGCCGATCAGCCGCTTCACCTCGTCGTAGGTGCGCCGCTCCTCGCCGCCGGCCGCGGCATACGCCGCCAGCGCCTTTGCATAACGATTGGCAATCAATCCGGTATACATGGTTTAAGCCTCCTTCTGGGTTTTCCGCCGTTCCATTTCGTCGAGCATCGCCTCGGCAAGCCGCGTCTGCGCCTGCTCGTCGTCGAGTTTCGCGCGCAGCATCTTCTCGGTGACGGCAATCGAGAGCAGCGCCACCTGATGGCGCGCATCCTGCAGGATGGCCTCGCGTTCGGCCTCGGCCTTCGCACGGGCGGCGGCAACGATCCGCTCGCCCTCCTCGTCGGCCTTACGGCGCGCTTCGCGCAGCAGCTGCTCGCGCGTTGCGGCGGCTTCGCGCAGCAACTCCGTGCGTTCGCGGGCGGCCTTCTCGAGGATCGCATCGCCCTCGGCACGCAGGCTGGCGAGCTTGCGCTCGGCCTCACGCGCCGCGTCGAGCGACGAATCGATGAACTCCTTGCGCGAATCGATCGACCGGAGAATCACCGGGAAACCGAATTTCGCCAGCAGGATGAAGACGACGGCGAACGCAAGGGTCATCCAGAAAAGCAGTCCCGCTTCGGGTTGCAAGAGTCCCATGGTCCGCTAAGTTTTTTGCGGGCTTAAAGCGCCATGAAACAAACGGCAACGGCGAACAGGGCCACGCCCTCGATCAGGGCGGCCACGATGATCATGCTCGTACGCACCTTTCCGGCGGCTTCCGGCTGACGCCCGATGGCCTCCATGGCGGCCGATCCGATCTTACCGATACCAAGTGCTGCACCGATGACAGCGATCGCTGCGCCGAGAGCGGCGCCGACAGTTCCCAATTCCATAATTCTCAACGATTAATTGTTCGACATTTATTTGATTCTTGTTTTTCTATCGGGTTTCATCCTTTCCGGAGGCCGTCTCCCCGTCGGCCGGCTCGCCGTGCTCCTGTGCCAGGCCGATGAAGACGGCCGAGAGCATCGTGAAGACGTAGGCCTGCAGGTAGGCCACCAGCAGTTCGAGGCAGTTCATGAATATGGTCAGCAGCACCGACACCGCAGTCATCGACGAATTGACCGCCACACCGGCCTCGGCCGTGACGAAAATGACGCACGTCAGGATCAGGATCACGGCATGTCCGGCCATCATGTTGGCAAACAGACGGATCATCAGCGCGAAGGGCTTGGTGAAGATGCCCACCAGTTCGATGAACGGCACGATCGGGATGGGGACCTTGAGCCACGTCGGCACGTCGGACCAGAAGATGTCCTTCCAATAGTGGCGGGTACCGAACAGATTGACGGCCAGGAACGTCGCCACGGCCAGGACCAGCGTCACGGCGATGTTGCCCGTGACGTTCGCACCGCCCGGGAAGAAGGGGATCAGCCCCATGAGGTTGTTCACGAAGATGAAGAAGAAGACCGTCAGCAAATAAGGTGCGAAACGGCGGAAACCGGCCCCCACGCATGGGGCGATAATGTCATCGACGAGCGACTCGACGAGCGATTCGAAGAGTCCGACGAATCCGCGCGGTGCCGGAGAGTCGGCCTTGCGGCCGCGGTAGCAGCGGGCCACGCCGAGGACGATGAGCACGACGATCAGGCTGTTGATGAGCAGCCCGGCGACGACCTTCGTGATCGAAAGGTCCAGCGGCCGGAGATCGCGGCCGTCGGCCTGGCGTTCGACGATCTTGCCGGCATGTTCGCCCTCCGTGGCGATGCGCAGCCCCTCGTGTTCGGCGCCGCCGTGCAGGTGCTTCGACGAGAAGCAGTGCCATCCGCTCGACGGACTGCGGACGATCACCGGCAGGGAGAAGGAGAGCTCGTGGCCGCCGATCGACCCCATGTGCCATTCGTAGGCATCGCCGATGTGGCCCAACACGATCTCCTTGACGTTCAGCCCGGCCTCTTCATCCGCCTGCCCGGCATCCGAGGCCGCATCGCCCGATCCACGGGTCACGGAGACGGAGTCGGCGACGGTCTGCACCGCCGGCTCTGTAGCCGGGGAGTCCCCCTGCGGCAAGGCCGGCGCCACGGCCGGCAGCAGCAGTGCGGCCAACGGCAGGAAAAACGCCCGGAAAACAGTATTTGACAATTTTGACATTACTTTGCAAATCAATTCTTTGCGGCGTCTATTTCAACGCACGCTTCAACTTCGTCGCGGCAGACCTTGACGAATCCGCCGACGATTCCGACCCGCTCTTCGCGGCCATCGGCCGCATAGACGATCTCGCCGCGGACAAGTCCCGAAACGAGCGGGGCATGGCCCTGCAGTACGGTGAAGGCCCCCATTTCTCCCGGAAACGAAACCTTCTCGACCGCCGTGCGGCTCACCACTCCCGAAGGGGATACGATCACCAGTTGCAACATGGCCTGCTCCTCCCCGTCAGGATTGTGCCCGGCGAAGCATCTCCTCGCCCTTGCGGATGGCATCGTCGATCGTACCGACATTGAGGAACGCCTGCTCGGGCAGGTGGTCCACCTCGCCGTCGAGAATCATCTTGAAGCCGCGGATCGTCTCCTCGATCGGGATCATCTGTCCCTTGACGCCCGTGAACTGCTCGGCCACGGTGAAGGGCTGCGAGAGGAAGCGCTGCACGCGGCGGGCGCGGTTTACGGTCAGACGGTCCTCGTCCGAGAGTTCGTCCATGCCCAGGATGGCGATGATGTCCTGCAGCTCCTTGTTGCGCTGAAGGATCTGCTTGACGCGCTGCGCCACGGTATAGTGTTCTTCGCCCACGATGTTCGGGTCGAGGATGCGCGACGACGACTCGAGGGGATCGACGGCGGGGTAGATACCCAGCTCGGTGATCTTGCGGCTCAGGACGGTCGTGGCATCGAGGTGCGTGAAGGTCGTGGCCGGAGCGGGGTCCGTGAGGTCGTCGGCCGGAACGTAGATCGCCTGCACGGAGGTGATCGAACCGTGTTTGGTCGAGGTGATGCGCTCCTGCATCTGACCCATCTCGGTGGCCAGCGTCGGCTGATAGCCCACGGCCGAAGGCATGCGGCCCAGCAGGGCCGAGACCTCCGATCCGGCTTGCGTGAAGCGGAAGATGTTGTCGATGAAGAAGAGGATGTCCTTCGACTGTCCCTCGCTGCCGCTGTCGCGGAACGACTCGGCGACGGTCAGTCCCGACAGGGCCACCGAAAGACGCGCCCCGGGAGGTTCGTTCATCTGGCCGAACACGAGCGTGGCCTGCGAACGGGCCACCTCGTCGTAATCGACCTTCGAAAGGTCCCAGTGCCCCTCGTCCATGCTCTTGCGGAAGGCGTCGCCATAGCGGATCACACCCGAAGTGATCATCTCGCGCAGCAGGTCGTTGCCCTCGCGCGTACGTTCACCGACACCGGCAAAGACCGAGAAGCCGTTGTGTTTCTTGGCGATGTTGTTGATCAGCTCCATGATGAGCACCGTCTTGCCCACGCCGGCGCCGCCGAACAGACCGATCTTGCCGCCCTTGACGTAGGGTTCCAGCAGGTCGATCACCTTGATGCCCGTCGAGAGCACCTCCTGCGAGGTGGCCAGTTCGTCGAACTTCGGCGGCTCGCGGTGGATCGAAGCCTCGTGCGTACGGTCCAGCGGCCGCATGCCGTCGATCCGCTCACCCGTGACGTTGAGCAGGCGGCCCTTGATCTGGTCGCCGACGGGCATCGAGATCGAACGCCCGCGGGCCGTCACCTTCATGTGACGCTGCAGTCCGTCGGTCGAGTCCATTGCGATGGCCCGCACGGTATTCTCGCCGATGTGCTGCTGCACCTCGACGACGAGTTCCGCGCCGTTGCGCCGGCGGATCGACATCGCTTCGTGGATGCCCGGCAGGAGACGCTCCTCACCCAGGTCGGGAAAGTGCACGTCGATCACCGGTCCGATGATCTGCGAAATGTATCCTTCAATTTGTGCCATATATAAACAGCCAGTAAATCCGATTAAATCCCAAGTTGTCCGTAGTCGGGTGCTCCCTGCAGACGGGAGTCTCATCTCCCGGAGTACAAAATTAACGAATTCGGTCGGCGAAAAAGCGCCTCAACCACATCGAAAATGTTCATTTTGTCCTCAACGGAAGCTTCGCGCGGGGCAACAACCCGCCCGAAAGCGCCATACGGCGTGCAAAAATACGAAAGATACGGCAAATCGTACGCCTTTCGGCCTTTTTTTAAGACGGATTCAGCAATCTTTTTGTTGTTCCGACCGGGTGCTTCCCGAAAAAACGCCGGAGCGGCCATCAGAAAAAGGGGCGCAAAGGGCCGGGACCGTAACCGGGCGACGGAAGCGCCGAGCGGATCAGGAGCGTTTGCGGTAGGTCAGGGCGGCCAGGGCTCCGGCCAGAAGGGCGAACAGGAGCAGTGCCGCAAAGTCGGCCCACAGATCGCCAACCGTTGCTCCCTTGAGGTAGACGCTCCGCATGATCTCGACGAAGTAGCATGGCGGCAGGAGGCGCGTGAACCGCTGCGCCCAGAGAGGCATCGACTCGACGGGAGTGACCAGCCCGCTCATCAGGACGAAGATCATCACGAAGAAGAACATGCCGAACATGGCCTGCTGCATCGTCGAGGAGTAGTTGGCTGCAATGACCCCTAAGCCCGACATGACGAACGTGAAGAGCAGCGCCGCAAGGTAGACGGTCCCGAACGACCCGGCAGGCAGCAGTCCGTAGACGGCCCAGGCAAGCGCCATGGCCAGCGTCAGGACCACCATGCCGATGATCCAGTAGGGGATGAGCTTGGCCAGCGTGAAGGCCACCGGGCTCACCGGCGTGACGTTGATCTGCTCGATGGTGCCCGTCTCCTTCTCGCCCACGAGGTTCAGGGCCGGAAGGAAACCGCACAGCATGATGAGCAGCATGATCATCAGCGCGGGGATCATGTAGTGGCGGTAGTCGAGCGTCGGGTTGTAGCGGTTCTCGACGACAACGGGATCCTCCACGGAAGGCATACCCCTCGCGGCACGCAGTTCAGTCACCGCTCCGGCGACCGTCTGTACGAGGTACTGGGTGCCGAGACTTCCCTTCACGGCATCCACGCCGTTGGCCGAGACGGCCACCCGCGGCGGCGTCAAACCGCCGTCAAGCGCCGCCCCGAACCCGTCGGGGATCTCGAGCACGGCATCGGCGTCGCCGGCATCGAGCGAGCGGAGTGCCGCAGCATAGCTGTCGGCAACGTCGCACAGCGTGAAATAGTCCGAGGCAGCGATCTTCTGCACGATGCGGCGCGAGGCCGAGCTGTGGTCGCGGTCTACGACCGCCACGCCGATGTGGCGGATGTCCATGGTCGTCACCCACGGCATGACGAGCATCACCATGGCCGGGAAGAGGACGACCATGCGCGGCAGGAACGGATTGCGGAAAAACTGCCGGAACTCCTTGTCGAGCAAAACGAGCAACGTACGCATCATCGCTATTCGAGTTTGTCGTTGAACTTGCGGAGGGCCACGGCGATCAGGCCGGCGGTCATGGCGGCCAGGATCGCGAACTCCCGGAGGACGGCCGTGAAGGGGAGCCCTTCGATCATCAGCCGCCGGATGGCGGCGATGTACCACCGGGCCGGAACGATGCACGAGAGCCACCGTAGCGGCGCGGGCATGTTCCCGATCGGGAAGACCATGCCCGAGAGCATGATCATCGGCATGAGCATGAGCATGGCCGAGACCAGCAGGGCGGTGACCTGCGTCCGGGCGACCGTCGAGATGAAGAGCCCGAGAGCCAGTGCCAGGACGATGTAGAGCAGCGAGAGCCCGACGATCCCCACGATGCCGCCCGACATGGGGACGCCCAGCACGAAACGGGCCAGCAGCAGGATCGAGGCGAGGTTCAGGCACGAGAGCACGAAGTAGGGGATCATCTTGGCAAAGACGATGCGGATGGGCCGCACGGGCGAGACCAGCAGCACCTCCATCGTCCCGGTCTCCTTCTCGCGGACGATCGACACGGAGGTCATGATGGCGCAGATCAGGATGAAGATCAGCCCCATGATGCCCGGCACGAAGTTATAGGCGCTCTTCATCCGCGGGTTATAGAGCAGCCGGGGCTCTACGCCGACTCCGTCAGCCACATTGTCCAGCAGCACACTCCGCAGGTAGGCGGCACCGGCCTGTGCCGTATTGGTGTTTGAGGCGTCCATGACCAGCTGCAGGGCCGCACCCGTATCGGGCCGGCCCGCTTCGAGGTCGGCCATGCGGCGGTCGAAATCGCCGGCGAAGACCGCCACGGCATCGGCACGCCCCGAACGGAGCGTGCGGTCGATCTCCCCGCTTGGGATATAACCCGTGAAGGTAAAATTGGGATTGGCGGCCATCCGCTCGACAGCCTGCCGGACCGTCTCACTGCGGTGGGGCGCCACGACCGCCACATCGACATTGTTCACCTCGGTCGAGAGGGCGAAGCCGAAGAGCAGAATCTGGACCACGGGCATCAGCAGCGCGATGAGCATCGTACGCGGATCGCGGAAAATGTGCAGGGTCTCCTTGCGGACGAATGAGGCGAAACCGTTCATCGTTTATTCCGTGCGTTGGGCCGTGCGGGCCAGCGAACGGAACACCTCGTCCATCGACCCGGCGGCAAATTGACGTTTGAGTTCGGCCGGAGCCCCGAGGGCGCGGATCCGGCCATCGACCATGATCGAGACCCGCGTACAGTACTCGGCCTCGTCCATGTAGTGTGTGGTGACGAAGACGGTCGTCCCGCCGGCCGCCGCCTCGTAGATCAGTTCCCAGAACTGGCGCCGCGTCACGGGGTCCACACCCCCGGTGGGTTCGTCGAGAAAGACGATCTCGGGACGGTGGAGCGTCGCCACCGAGAAGGCCAGCTTCTGCTTCCATCCCAGCGGAAGGCGGCCGACGAGCGTGCGGGCCTCGCCGCGGAAGTCGAGCCGGCGGAGGATGCCGACCGCCCGGCGCAGGATCTCGCGGCGGCGGAGTCCGTAGATTCCGCCGTAGAGACGGATGTTTTCAAGGACCGTCAGGTCGTCGTAGAGCGAGAAACGCTGGCTCATGTAGCCGATGCGCCGTTTGATCTGCTCGCCCTGCGTCATCACGTCGAGGCCGGCCACCGTGCCGCTGCCCGAAGTGGGGTAGCTCAGCCCGCAGAGCATCCGCATTGCGGTGGTCTTGCCGGCACCGTTGGCCCCGAGGAAGCCGAAGATCTCGCCCCGGGCGACGGAAAAGGTGATGCGATCGACGGCCGTGAAGCCGCCGAAGCGCTTGGTCAGTTCGCGGACCGAAAGGATCGGGTCATTGTCCATGGTGCATGCGTTCGATGAATACGTCTTCGATACCCGCCCCGACCGGGCGGAGAGTCACCCCGCGGAACCCTTCGGCCTCGAGCGTGCGGAGCAGCCGGCCCGGATCGAACGAGGCGTCGGCCACGAGGTGGTGCGCCGCGCCGAACGGGTAGCACTCCCGCACACCGGGCTCGCGGCGTGCACGGACAAGCACGCCGTACATGTCCGACGCCGCAAGGGCATAGAGCGGGCGGTCGAAGGCCGCGACGATCCCCTGCGGGGTATCGACCCCGAGGATGCGGCCGCGGTCGCAGAGCGCGATGCGGTCGCAGCGGCGCGCCTCGTCCATGTAGGGCGTAGAGACCAGAATCGAGATACCCTGCCGTCTCAGTCCGTCGAGCATCTCCCAGAACTCGCTGCGCGAGACGGCATCGACCCCCGTTGTCGGCTCGTCGAGCAGCAGCACCGAGGGGCGGTGGATCAGGGCGCACGAGAGGGCCAGCTTCTGCTTCATGCCGCCCGAGAGCTTGCCGGCCCGCCGCTTGCGGAAGGGTTCGATCTGGCGGTAGATCGGGGCGACCAGATCGTAGTTTTCGGCCACCGTCGTACCGAACAGCGCGGCGAAGAAGGCCAGATTCTCCTCGACCGACAGGTCGGGGTAGAGCGAGAAGCGCCCGGGCATGTAGCCCACGCGGCGGCGGATGGCCCGGTAGTCGCGCACGATATCCAGGCCGTCGATCTCGGCACGCCCGGAGTCCGGCTCAAGCAGCGTGGCCAGCAGCCGGAAGAGGGTCGTCTTGCCGGCGCCGTCGGGCCCGATGAGTCCGAACAGTTCGCCGCGGCCGACGGAGAAGCTCACCCCGTCGAGCGCCGTCAGCGTACCGTAGCGCCGGGTCAGCGCATGTATTCCGATGGCCTCCATCACTGCGGGAGCTTGACTTCGCCGTAGAGGCCGAGTTTGATCCGCCCGTCGTTGCGGACGGCGACCTTCACGGCATAGACCAGATTCGCCCGCGAGTCGCGCGTCTGGATGCTCTTCGGCGTGAACTCGCTCTCGGAGGAGATCCAGGCGATACGGCCCGGGTAGTCGTAGCGCTCGCCGCCGCCAAAGTCGGCCGTGACGGTCACCTGTTGGCCGAGGCGGAGCGAGGAGAGCTGCTCCGAGGTAAAATAGGCACGCAGCCAGACCTGTCCGAGGTCGGCGACCTTCAGCAGCGGACGCCCGGCAGCGGTCGATTCGCCCGCCTCGGCGTATTTGGCCAGCACGGTGCCGCCCACGGGCGACACGATCCGGCATTTGGCGAGCAGGTCGTCGATCCGCGCGATCTCCAGGTCGAGGGCCGAGGCGTTCTCATCGACGGCCGCCGCACTGTTGTGCAGCGTCGAGAGCTGGGCCCCGAGCTGCCCCTCGAGCACCTTCAGCTGGGCCTCGACGTCGTCGAGCTGTTTGGCCGTGGCCGCACCGTCGGACAGCAGGCGCTCGACCCGGCGCCGCTCGACCTCCTGTTTGGCGATCTGCTCGCGCAGGGCAGCCACCTGGCGGGCGATGTCGGGCCGCCCGGAGCGTACGGCGGCCTGCTGCCGCCCGAGCTGCAGGCGCTGCAGGGAGAGCTGCACGGTGTCGATGACACCCAGCTGCTGTCCCGCCTCGATCCGGTCGCCCTCCACGACATCGAATGCCAGGATGCGTCCCGTCGCCTCGGCCGATACGACCACCTCCGTGGCCTCGAACGTTCCCGTGGCATCGTAGTCTCCTTCGCGGCCGCAGGCGCAGAACAGCGCCGCAGCAAGGCCGCAAATCACAATTCGTCTCATCGGTTCATCGTATGTTTCAGTTCGTAAATGGTCTTGAGCAGTTCGATCTCCCGCGCGCTGCGGGCCGCCGAAGCGGCATCCTCGTCGGCGATCTTCCGCAGCAGGCCGTTGGTGTCGATCACGCCGTTGCGCAGCGCCGACTCGGCCGCCTCGCGCACCGAACGCCGCAGCTGTACGATGCGGTCGTCGTCGGCCAGCGCACGCCGCAGGCGGGCAATCTCACCCGTCTCCGAAGCCTGCTGCAGGCGGTTGTCGAACAGGAACAGGTCGCGGTCCACCTCGACCTGCTGCCGGGCCGTCCGCAGGCGCAAGAGCGAATTGCGGCGCGTGTAGTAGCCGCCGAAATTCCACGTCATGCGCACCCCGACCAGAGCGTTCCACGTCCAGTCGGAGGTCATCATGCTGCCGAAATAGTCGAGCCCGGGATAGCCGTAGTAGCCCTGGGCGAAGAGGCCGAAGCGCGGACGCACGGAGGCCTTCACCTGCCGCTCCTGCGCCGCAAGGCGGTCGATCCGCGCATCGAAGAGCCGCAGTTCGGGCCGCACGACGGAACCCGACGGAGGATCGGCCACGGCCGGACGCTCAAGCTGCTCGCCGTCGGCCAGTTCCCGTCCGATGAAGATCGAGAGCATCCGCCGGTAACTGTCGCGCGACGCCTCGACCTGCCCGAGCTGCTGCCCGGCGGCCAGCAGTTCGGCCTCGACGGCATCGCCGTCGGCCGGCATCGCCGCACCGGCCCGCTGCAGGGCGCGGACCTTGTCGAGGTTGCTGCGCAGCAGGCCGATCGTGACCTGCGTCTGCGCAATTCGTTCGTCGAGCAGCAGGATGCCGAAATAGAGGTCGTCTACACGCCCCTCGAGTGCATGCAGATCGACGTCCACGGCCCCCTGCGAGACGGCCGACTCGGCCTCGGCAACCGCCTGATCGGCCCGCGAGGCCCCGCCGTCCCACAACGTCTGGCTGACCTCGACCTGCACGCGGTACTGATCCTTGCGCAGGCCGGGAATCTCAATTCCCTGTCCGGCAAACAATCCGGTCATCTGTTCGGGGAATCCGGGCACGTCGGTCTGCCAGGTAGCCTGCCCCGAAAGCGAGACCTGCGGCAGCCAGGCCCGGCGGGCGTTCGACAGGGTATAACCGGCCGTGCGGCGGATCAGGTCGTACTGCCGGATCTCGGGATAGTGCTCGCGCGCCAGGCGCCGGCAGTCGTCGAGCGTGATCTGCGCCCGGGCCCCCGAGGCCGCCAGCAGGGCGCAGCAGAGAATCGCAAAGCGTTTCATGGTCAATGGATGTTCAGACGGCGGAGAATGACTTCGATGTGTTCGGCCCGACGGCGGGCAAAGAAGGTCTCGCGGTCGGCCGCCAGGTCGCCGAGCAGCGGCCCGATCAGCGGGTAGGCGAGGAAGGGGAAAACGTTGATCGAGATGATGTCGAGCAGCAGCATGCGGGCGTCGATCGGCTCGGCCCGGCCGCACGCCGCGGCGGCATCGAGTTCCTGCTGCATCTCCCGCATCAGGCTCCCGGCCAGCGGGCCGATCCGGCGGCGCATCAGTTCGTAGCGTTCGGGGCGGGCGAAGACCTCATTGACGATGAAGCGCGGCAGATCGGGATTCTCCGCCACGAAATCGAAGTGGCGCCCGATGCCGTTGCGCAGGCGCTCGGCCAGAGGAAGCCCCGGCTCCCCGAAAGCCGAGAGCACGGTCTGGCTCATCAGCTGCAGCTTCTCGTCGAGAATCCGCTCGAAAAGCTGCTCCTTCGTGCGGAAATAGTAGTGGAGCATGGCGTGCGTGACACCCGCCGCCTCGGCGATCGAGGTGGTCCGGGCCCCCTCGAAGCCCTTGGCCAGAAACTCACGCTCGGCGGCACGGAGGATGGCATCCTCTCGATTATGAAGCGGTTTTGTCATGGAATCGGTATAAACAAATTAGTTTAACAACTTTGTTAATGCAAAGTAAAGCAAAGAAGCCGAGATCTCCAAATTTTTCCGCCGTTTTTTCAAGAACCGGACAGACGCTTCCGGACAAAAGGACATGAGAGCCGGAACAGGGACGGAGGGGCGCCGGGGCCGGAGCAAGTCCCGGACTACGACCCGGACGCCCGCAAGAGGGCGGTCCGAAAAAGCGGGCGGACCCGGGAGCAGCAGGGGAGGGACCGGCGGCGGAAGGTGCCAAATACGGGGTGCGGAACCGGAACAAAGAGGCAGACACGGAGGCGTTCCGCCGCGGAACGGAACGACCCGGCAGCGGGAAAACGGAGGGCTGGGAGGCCCGATTCATTGGAAATCTGATTTAATGCCGTATATTTGTAAGGTATAAAGCGAAAAACCATCTTACATAAAAAACATGAACAACACGAAACTACTGACAACGCTCGCCGCCGGACTGCTCCTCTGCGGCAACCTGGCCGCACAGGAGACGGAGTTCGACCTCTCGTCGCAGCGTTCCGAATCGCAGGATGTCCTGGCCGTGCCGGGACAGCGGGTGGACCACCGGGGCATCGTCATCAACCCGACGCCCCACCACCTTACGGCAGACCGTTCCCGAACGCTCGACCTGACGCAGGGCCTCCGCATCAAGGATCTCCGGGGCCGGTTCGCCGACGACCTCGGCTTCCTCACCCCGTCGAAGAAGGGTCCGGTGCTCGAGATCGACTTCGGGGCCCGGCAGGCTGCCAAATGCGGCGTCGAGCCCCGCTCGGGAGCCTACGCCCTGCAGGTCGGGAAGCAGGGGATCCGGATCACGGGATACGACGAGCGCGGCGCCTTCTACGGCATCCAGACGCTCCGCCAGCTGATCGAGAGCCCCGCGGCCGCCGGGGGGAAGCTGCCCTTCGTCACGGTCACGGACTATCCCGACCTGCCGCTGCGCGGCGTCGTGGAGGGTTTCTACGGAACCCCCTGGTCGCATGAGGTGCGTCTCTCGCTCATCGATTTCTACGGCCGCAACAAGATGAACTGCTACCTCTATGGTCCGAAGGACGACCCCTACCACAGCTGCCCGAACTGGCGCCTGCCCTATCCCGAGCAGGAGGCGCGGCAGATCCGCGAACTGGTCGAGGCCTGCAACCGCAACCGCGTGGACTTCGTGTGGGCCATCCACCCCGGACAGGACATCAAGTGGAACGAGGAGGACTACAACAACCTGGTCCGCAAGTTCGAGATGATGTACGACCTCGGCGTCCGCTCGTTCGCCATCTTCTTCGACGACATCTCGGGCGAGGGGACCAATCCCGTGAAGCAGACCGAGCTCCTCAACCGCCTCAACAAGGAGTTCGTGCGCGCCAAGGGCGACGTCGCCCCGCTGACGGTCTGCCCGACCGACTACTCGCGCCTGTGGGCCAACCCCACGCCGCAGGGCAGCCTGAGCATCTACGGCAAGACGCTCGACCCGTCGGTGAACGTCTTCTGGACGGGTGACGTCGTGTGCAGCGACATGACCCGCGAGACGATGGAGTGGGTCAATTCGCGCATCCGCCGCCCGGCCTTCTACTGGTGGAACTTCCCCGTGACGGACTACGCCCGCCACATCGTCATGCAGGGTCCCGTATACGGGCTCGACACGACGCTCACGGCCGGAGAGGTCTGCGGCGTGGTGAGCAACCCGATGGAGCACGGCGAGGCCTCGAAGCTGGCCCTCTACGGCGTGGCCGACTACACGTGGAATACCGCCGACTTCAACGCGATCGACAACTGGGAGCGCGGCATCGAGGCCCTCACGCCCGAGGCGGCCGACGCCTACCGCACCTTTGCCATCCACTCCTGCGACACGGAGACCGGATACCGCCGCGCCGAGTCGTGGGAGACCCGCACCTTCCGCATCGCGGAGTACACGCAGGAGGAGTACGACGCCCTGCTGCGTGAGTTCCTCGCCATCGAGCAGGTGCCGGCACGGATGGAGGCCGGATGCCGCAACAAGGCGCTGCTCGGGGAGCTGCGCCCGTGGCTCACGGAGTTCGGAAAGCTCGGAACCCGCGGACGGAAGACGCTCGAGCTGATCAAGACCTACGAGGCCGGCGACGACGAAGCCTTCTGGGCCGCCTACGTCGGGAACCTCATGACCGAACAGGAGCGCAAGGACTACGAAGCCCACAAGTCGGGAACGATGAAACTCCAGCCCTTCTACGAGAACGCGATGGACGACATGGTCGCCGGATTCTTCACCCGCCTCACGGACGACGTGCCCGCTTCGTACAAGGGCATCGGCACGTTCGCCAACGTCCGCACGACGCTCAGCAAGCTGATGTTCGACAACGACTCGACGACCTTCTACACCTCAGGCATGGCACAGAAGGAGGGCGACTGGACCGGTGCCGACCTCGGCCGTGTGCGCGACGTGGAGGAGGTGCGCATCCTCCAGGGCCGCAACTCGGTGGACGACGTGGACTACTTCGACCACGCCGTGGTCGAGTATTCGGAGGACGGAAAGACATGGACGCCTCTGACCGGCGAACTCGAGAAGCAATATGTCATCAACTGGAGCGGAGAACCCGTCCGCGCCCGCTACGTGCGTCTGAAGCGGCTCGAGTCGCCCCGGACCAACTGGGCGTCGGTCCGCTCGTTCGAGGTCAATCCGGTCCGCGCGGAGCGGCTCGGATTCGAAATCGAGGCCGAGGATGCCGCACAGGCGCTCTATGCCTTCGACCGCAACCCCGGCACGTCGTTCGAAAACCGGGGCGTGCTGAAGTTCGGCATTCCGGAGGGCACGAAGCAGTACACGCTGCTGCTGAAGCTCCCGGCCGAAGGTGCGGTTACGGTCCGCCAGCTGGCGGCCGACGGCACGGAGGCAGCCCGGACGACGGTAGACAGGCCGTTCGCCGAAATGCCGGTTGCCGAAGGAGCCGCGACGATCGAACTGGAGGGCCAGGCCGAGGTATTCGAGATCCTCGCCCGGTAGGCCGGACGGCCGGAAACGGAAAGGCGGGGCTTCCCTTCGAGGAGGCCCCGCCTTTGTTTCATGCGCCCGGAACGCGCCGGTCAGCAGACAGCCGCGCGCCGGTTGCGGCGGAAGATCGTCGCCACGACGACGGCGGCAAGCACCTCGGAGCACGGCACGGCCAGCCAGATGCCGGCAACCCCGAACAGCGGAGGCAGTGCCAGGAAACAGACGACCAGGAAGAGGAATCCGCGCAGCAGGGTCACCGTCATGGCGGCCCGGGCCTGTTCGACGCTCTGGAAATAGCCGATCGAGACGATGTTGAAGGCGAAGAAGACGAACCCCGAGGCGAAAAGCGGCAGACCGCTGACGGCAATGCCGTAGGCCGGATAGGTCGCATCAAGGAACATGCCCACGATCCAGGGGCTGCACAGGGCCGTAAGGAGGAAAAAGAGGAGCCCCACGGCAACCGCCGTGGCCATGGCCAGCCGGAAGGCCGACCTGACCCGGTCGCTGCGTCCGGCGCCGAAGTTATAGCTCAGGATCGGCTGCGCCGACTGCCCGATGGCGTTGTAAACCATGAAGATGATGGGAAAGAAGTAGCAGGCGATGCTGAAGGCCGCCACGCCGTCCTCGCCCAGATGGCGGATGAAGACGTAGTTGCCCGTGAACATCATCGCGGCGATGGCCCCCTCACAAAGGAAGGTCGAAAGCCCCAGGCGGCACATGTAGCCCACGTTGCGGCGGGTCAGGCGCAGGCTCTTCCGGCTCGTCTTCACCCGGCAGAAGCGGATGACGTTGCGCCGGAGGGAGAGGTAGGCGAGGATCATCGCCGCACCGACCACATAGCCGAGGCTCGTGGCCAGCGCCGCGCCGAACATGCCCCAGTCCAGCAGGAAGATGAACACATAGTCGAGCACGATGTTGATCAGGGCCGGAACGGCATTGCACCACATCGCATAGTTGGGCGAACCGTCGAGCCGGATGAAGAACATGCCGGAGCTGAGCAGGGCGCTGAACGGCAGGAAGGGAACGAACCAGTACATGTACTCGAGCACGAGGGGCTGCAGCCGCTGCGAACAGCCCAGCAGCCGGGCCACCTCCGGAGCGAAGAGGCAGACCGCAAGGCTGTAGGCGGCCAGAATCAGCGACGAAACCGCAACGGCCTGCGTCACGTTGATCCGCGCCGTCTTGACCTTGCCGTGCGAAAGGTGGATCGAGGCCACGACCGAAGCCCCCACACCGAACATCAGCCCCACGCCCGTATTGATGAGGAACAGCGGCGCGGTGATGTTCACCGCGGCCAGCGCATCGCTGCCGATACCGCGCCCGACGAAGATGCCGTCCGTGATGACGAATGCGGCCGAAAACAACATCCCCAGCACCGTGGGGATCAGCAACCGGCGGAACAGCCGCGGAATCTCCATGTTGCCGAAGTCGATACTGTCTTTCATCATAGATTCTTCCGTTTTTGAGGGTTCGGTCGGCAAAGGTAGCGCTTATCCCGAACGCCGCAAACGATATAATGAAATATGATGAAATCGCAAAATTCATAGCCGGCAGATGCAGGGCAGAACAGAAGCGGACGGGATGCCTCACGCCTCGAGGAGTACCCGGTTTGTCAGGGGGCGGCCCTCGGCGAACTCCCGCAGGTTGTCCAGCGTCGTGCGCGCGATGTTGTCCAGGGCCTCGCGCGTGAAAAAGCCTTGATGCGAGGTGACGATCACGTTGTGGAACGACAGCAGCCGGGCCAGCACGTCGTCGTCCATGATGCGGTCCGACGTGTCCTCGTAGAAGTAGGCGGCCTCCTCCTCGTAGACATCCAGCCCCGCGGCGCCGATGCGCCCCTCCTTCAATCCGTCGATCAGCGCCTCGGTGTGGATCAGCTGCCCGCGCCCCGTGTTGATGAGCACCACGCCCGGCTTCATCTGCGCGATCGCTACATCTCCGATCATGTAACGGGTCGAATCGTTCAGCGGGCAGTGCAGCGAGATGACATCCGAACGGGCATAGAGTTCGTCGAGCGGCACATAGTCGAACCCCTCGGATGCGGCAAGAGCCGCATCGGGACAGGGGTCGTAGGCCAGCACACGCATCCCGAACCCCAGAAGGATGCGGATCAGGCAGCGCGCGATCCGTCCCGTACCGACGATGCCGGCCGTCTTGCCCCAAAGGTCGTAGCCCAACAGTCCGTGGAGCGAAAAATTCCCGTCGCGCGTCCGCCAGTAGGCACGGTGGATCTTGCGGTCGAGCGTCAGCAGCAGAGCCACGGCATGTTCCGCCACGGCATGGGGCGAATAGGCCGGAACGCGCACGACCGGAATCGCGAAGCGTGCGGCGGCACGCAGATCGACATTGTTGAAACCGGCGCAACGCAGGGCGATCAGCCGGACTCCCAGATCGGCCAGACGCGCAATCGCAGCCGCATCGGCTTCGTCGTTCACAAAGATGCAGACCGCCTCCGAGCCCTCGGCCAGCACCGCACTGTCGGCATTCAGATGGCTCTTGTGGTAGACCATTCCGAACCCGTAATCACGCCCGACCCGATCGAACGACTCTTGATCGTAGGGCTGTGTCCCGAACATCGTTACTTTCATACTCTTACCTGTTACCTGTTTTGAATGGCCGGCTGCCGCAATCCGCCGTCAGCCTCACATTTTCGCATTGCGGAACTCAGTGGGCGACACCCCCGTGTGCTTCTTGAAGAAGCGTCCCAGATAGGACTGGTCGGGAAAGTGCAGCCGGTAGGCGATCTCCTGCACCGAGAGTTCCGTGGACCCGAGCAGCATCTTGATCTCGAGAACGACCGAACGGTCGATGAACTCCTTGGCCGTCGAGTGGGCCACGCTGCGGATGATCGTAGACAGATAGCGCGTCGAGATACAGAGCCGGTCGGCATAGAATGCCACCTCACGCTGCTCCGTGCAATGTTCGTGCACAAGCGCTACGAAACGCTGGAAAAGATCGGCCTGGCGCGTGGTGCCCGTCTGCGAATGCACGTCGGGTGCAAACCGCTGTGTCTTGTCGAAGGCCTCCAGCAGGACATTCTGCAACCGGTTGCGGATGATCGTGTTACGGAAAATGTTGCCACGGTCCCGATAGGTATAGGAGGCCATTTGGAACCAGTTGCGTACCCCCTCGATGATCCGGTCCGGAAGGCGGATGATCGCATGCTCGTGCAGGATGTGGAAAAAGGAGGGGTCGAGGCGATAGGCCGCCTCCGAGAAAAGTTCGAGCGAAAAAGCGCAGAAACGCACACGAAAATCGTCCGTACGTTCGTTCAGATGGAGGATCGAACCCGGCAAGAGCAGCAACAGCGCATCGCGCGTAACGCGGTCGCGCAACTGATCGACCGTCACCGTCGCACTGCCCCTGCGGCAGAAGAGAATCGCACCGCCCTCCGTACGGCACGAGTGCTCCTCGAAATAACGCAGATCGGTGTCGCCGACCACGAACTGCTCCTCGGGGGTGGTCATTATCGGATTATATT
>OMNQ01000176.1_pt1 | contig 20877 bp, 14 predicted proteins | sample 1673871 | NCBI WGS metagenome assembly OMNQ01 (sample SAMEA103958130, study PRJEB25191) | human gut metagenome | biome: human-associated habitat [ENVO:00009003]; feature: intestine environment [ENVO:2100002]; material: feces | place: Germany | collected 2013/2015
TGAATTAAACGATCTCAACGTCCACTCTTGTGTTGTCTTTGGATGATGCTGCCTTCACAACGGAGCGGATTGCTTTTGCAATACGTCCCTGCTTACCGATCACCTTACCCATATCGGACGCAGCTACATGAAGTTCAAGGACGATATTTTTTCCTTCTGTCTTCTCAGTTACAACTACTTCATCCGGATTATCAACGAGTGCCTTTGCAACTACTTCTACTAGTTCCTTCATAATCCACCTCCGATGAATAGATATTTAGAACTTATTTCTCGATTCCTGCAACCTTGAAAATCTTAGCAACCTGCTCGGTAGGCTGAGCACCGTTGGATATCCAGTACTTTGCGCGCTCGAGATCGACCTTGATGTTTTCGCCCTCTGCCATGGGATCGTAAGTGCCTATCTCCTCGATGAAGCGGCCGTCACGGGGGCAGCGGGAGTCAGCAACGACGATGCGGTAGAAAGGTGCCTTCTTTGCGCCCATTCTGCGAAGTCTGATCTTTACCATTTATCTTTCACCTCCATATTATTTCTTCATATATTACAAACGCGTTTGCGAGAGTAATCAAAGCTTAAATCCGCCGAGGCCGGGGAAGCCGCCGCCTCCGCCCATTCCGCCGAAGCGCTTTTGCAGCTTCTTCATGTTCTTGCCGGAAAGCTGGCGCATCATGCCCTGCATTGCGTCAAACTGCTTGAGCAGGCGGTTTACATCGACGACCGACGTGCCGCTGCCAGCGGCAATGCGCTTTTTGCGCGAGGCGTTGAGTATCGTCGGATCGTCGCGCTCGGCCTGAGTCATCGAGAGGATTATCGCCTCGATGCGCGCCATGCCCTTTTCATCGACCTTTGCACCCTTGAGCGCTTTTGCGTCAACGCCGGGGATCATGCCGGCAAGGTCGTTTATATCGCCCATACCCTTGAGCGAGCGCATCTGGTCGAGGTAATCGGAAAGCGAGAAGCGGTTTGCTTTCATTCGCTCGGCCATTTCAAGAGCCTTTTTCTCGTCAAAGCTCTGCTCGGCCTTTTCGATAAGCGTGAGCACATCGCCCATGCCGAGGATACGCGAGGCCATACGGTCGGGGTAGAACGGCTCGATCTGATCGAGCTTCTCGCCGACGCCGATGAATTTGATGGGCTTGCCGGTGCTTGCCTTTATCGAAAGCGCCGCGCCGCCGCGCGCGTCGCCGTCAAGCTTTGTGAGCATGACGCCGGTAACGCCGAGCGCATCGTTGAATGCGTTTGCCGCGTTCACGGCATCCTGGCCGGTCATCGCATCGACCACGAGCAGTATCTCGCTCGGCTCGACCTCATCGCGGATGTTCTGAAGCTCCTGCATCAGCTCCTCGTCAATGTGCAGACGGCCTGCCGTATCGAGGAACACAAGGTCGTTGCCGTGCTTTTTTGCATGCTCGACTGCGGCCTTTGCGATATCGACGGGATTTGTCGTTCCCATCTGGAACACGGGGATATCGAGCTGCTTGCCGACGGTCTCGAGCTGCTTTATGGCAGCCGGGCGATAGATATCGCACGCGGCCAGCAGCGGACGCTTGCCCTGCTTGCGCATATAGGCTGCAAGCTTTGCGCCGTTTGTCGTTTTACCGGCGCCCTGAAGGCCGACGAGCATAACAACGCTCGGCGACTTTGAGCCGATGCTCAGGCGCTGATTTTCGCTGCCCATGAGCTTGACAAGCTCTTCGTTGACTATTTTGATGACCTGCTGAGCAGGCGAGAGCGCTTCAAGCACATCCGCGCCCGAGGCGCGCTCGGTAACGCTTTTTGTAAATTCCTTTACGACCTTATAGCTGACGTCGGCCTCCAGAAGCGCCATGCGCACTTCCTTCATGGCTTCCTTGACGTCGGCTGCGGTCAGTCTGCCCTTGCCGCGCAGCTTTTTAAAGGCAGCGGACAGCTTGTCGGACAATGATTCAAATGCCATGTTCTCTGCCTCCTAAATCTTAAGCTCTTCAAGCTGCTTGAGGATATGCGGCTCTGTGCCCTTATCCCTAAGCTCCCGGATTATTTCGTCTATCTGGGCGTTGCGCTCGAGAAAACGCTTTATAAGCCCGGTTTTTTCTTCGATCTCGGTCATCGCGGCCTCGGCTCGGCGGATTATGTCCCACACGCCCTGGCGCGATATGCCGCACTGCTCGGCGATCTCGCCAAGCGAAAGATCTTCGTTATAGCGGAGGTCGAAATACTCACGCTGCTTATCCGTGAGCAGCTCGCCGTAAAAATCAAACAGCATTGAACGCATCACTGCACTGTTCTCCACGGCGATCCCCCCTGTAAACGTTTTTTGCTTTACAGAGTATAGCATCATCTCCGCTCGCTGTCAAGGGTTTATTCTTGTCACTTAACTCAAGCTGACGAGAGTCGAATATATTTCGATTTTTGCGGCAAAACTGACATTTATAACAAACTGACGGGAGAATGGACATGGACAGTCAGAACAAGAACACCGTTTTCAGCCACGCGGCAAGCTGCGCAAGACTCAATGAATGCACATCGACAGCCCCGGCAAGCAGTCTGCGCGCGCAGCTCCGGCAAAGCTGCGCGGAAATAAACTCGGCCTACAGGCTCGTTGAGGCGCGCTTCGGCAGCGCGGCAGCTATGCCGTCGAGCTGCCGCTGGCTTCTGGATAACCGATATCTTGCATTGCGCGAGGCAAAGCGCGCCAGCAGCGCACTCAGAGACATTCGCCGGCTGCGCGCCGGAAACGACGGCATAATATTATCCGCACTGTGCCGGGATATGATAAACGTGTGCTCGGGAAATCTGACCGAGGCCAGCATACTTGAATATCTCAATGGTTTTCAAAGCGTTTCGCCGCTGCCGCAGAACGAGCTTTATCTTCTTCCGGCAGTTTTGCTCGTGCAGCTCACAGCCGCGCTGGCCGACACATGCCGCAAGCTTAGATCCACCGCGGAGCCGGAGAATCTTGACGAGGAGTTTGCCGCACTTTTCGGCTCTGTGCGGCTGATATCCGAGCTTGACATGCACAGTCTGCTTGAGCGCGCGGACACTGTTGAAAAGACGCTGTCGGCAGACCCTGCCGGAATTTATCCGCGCATGGATGAGCAAAGCCGCGCCGAGTACCGCGCAAGGTTATCCAAGCTTGCCAGACGCGAGGGACTCGAGGAACACGTTTTTGCGAAAAAGCTCATCGAGAAAAGCCGCGCCGCAAATGGACTCGAACGGCACGTCGGCATACATTTGTTCAGTGCGCCGAACGAAAAAAAGCTCGCGTCGGCATATATATCCGCAAACGTTTTGATAACGCTGTTTCTGACGCTGCTGTGCGGCTTTTTATCGCGCAGCGCCGTTGCCGCGGCGCTGCTGCTCCTGCCGCTGTCGGAGCTTACGAAGGTCATGCTCGATTACATCATTCTGCTGTGCGTTCCGCCGCGCCGCCTGCCGAGACTCGAGCTTGACGGTGGCGTTCCCGATGAGGGGCGGACGGTGTGTGTTATATCGGCGCTGCTCACGGACGAGGAAGGCGGCAAGCATTTTGCCGCGCTTTTGGAGGAGTTTTATCTTGCAAACCGCGACTGCGGCAAAAATCTGCTCATGGGCATACTTGCCGACCTGAGAGAGGCAAAAACGGAGACCGTGCCCGAGGACAAGGCGATCATTGCGGCGGCCAAGCGCGCTATCGACGCGCTGAACCAAAAATACGGCGGCGGATTTTATCTTTTTACGCGCGAGCGAACGCTCGACGAGGGGCGCGGAAAATACTCCGGCTTTGAGCGCAAGCGCGGCGCGCTGCTGGAGCTTGCAAAGCTCTTGTGCGGCGATAATAGCGAGCTGAACACGCGCTGCGGCGACGCTCAGCTTTTGCGCTCTGCGCGCTATATCCTCACCCTCGACGGCGACACCGTGCCCTCGCCCGGCTCGGTGCGCGAGCTTATCGGCGCAATGCTGCATCCGATGAACTTGCCGGTGCTTGACCGCGAGCGCGGACTTGTCACCGCCGGGCACGGCATCATACATCCGCGCATGTGCGCAACGCTGCCCTCGACCGTTTCGACCGATTTTGCACGCATTTTCTCCGGAGGCGGCGGACTTGAGCCATACGGTATGCTTTGCGGCGAGGTGGGCATGGATATCTTCGACCGCGGCGGTTTTTCCGGCAAGGGCATGATCGACGCCGAAGCGCTGCTGCTGTGCTCTAAGATGCACATCCCCGAGGGCAGGGTGCTTTCGCACGATGCGCTCGAGGGGGCGTATCTGCGCGGCGGATATATGAGCGGCGTTGAGTTTTCCGACTCCTTCCCCGGCTCGCCGATCGCCTATTTTCGGCGCAGCCACCGCTGGATACGCGGCGACTGGCAGAACGCCGGCTGGATATTCCGCAAGAGCGCGCTCCTTCCGGATATTGAGCGCTGGAAACTGTTCGACTCTCTGCGCCGCAGCTTAGTAGCTCCGGCTACATTCGCCGCAATATTCGCCGGACTGCTGCTCAGGGCGCACGGGCTTGTTCTCGCCGCATGGGCGGCGCTCATCGCGCTCGCTGCCGGACTTATAATATCGCTCACCGAGCTTGCGTCCGGCAAGCCCGAGGCGCTGACGGCAAAGTATCACAGCCGCACCCTCGGCGGAATTGGCGAGAGCATCGTGCGCACGGCGTTCAGGCTCTGGTTTTTGCCGTACGAGGCGTGGATATCGCTTTCCGCCGCCGTGAGCGCGCTTTGGCGGATGCTCGTAAGCGGCAGAAATCTGCTTGAGTGGGAAACAGCCGCGCAGAGCGCAGGCAAGCGAAACGGTGCGGACGGGTTTTATAAGAACATGTGGCTTGCCCCGATATCGGGTCTGTGCCTTGTAATATTTTCGGTCGGAATTTTCGCGAAAGCCGTCGGGCTGCTGTGGATCCTTGCTCCGCTTGCGGCTCTGGCTCTGAGTCTGCCTGCGAAGGCGGAAAAACAGCCGTCAGCGGAGGAACGCCGATACCTTATCGGCTGTGCGAATGAGATATGGAGCTATTTTGACACATTCTGCACCGCGCAGGACAATTTCCTGCCGCCGGATAATTTCCAGGAGCAGCCGCCCGTCGGCATCGCCCACCGCACATCCCCGACCAACATCGGGCTTGCACTTTGCTCGGCAATGTGCGCGCAGGAGCTTGGGATAATAGATCTTGCACGCACCGAGGAGTTTATCGGAAACATGCTCGGCACTATGGAAAAGCTCCCTCGCTCCGGCGGACATTTCTGCAACTGGTACGACACGCGTTCTCTGCGCGCGCTCGAGCCGAAATACCTGTCCACGGTCGATTGCGGAAATCTGTGCGCATGCCTTATCGCGCTCAGGAGCTGGCTGGATGCAGCAGGTCTTTCAGCGCTTGCCGGCAGGACGGAGAAGCTTATATCCGACATGGATTTTTCGATATTTTACAGCGTACGGCGCGGCCTTATGCACATCGGCATCGACCTCGAAAAAGGCACTGCCTCGCCGGGGCTTTACGATCTTATGGCAAGCGAGGCGCGCCTTACGAGCTACACCGCCATAGCCAAAGGCGACGTGCCTCGCAGGCACTGGCGCAGGCTGTCGCGCGCAATGCGCTCGTCGGGCGGCTACCGCGGCATGGCAAGCTGGACTGGCACGATGTTTGAGTATCTCATGCCGGAGCTTTTCCTGCCGCTGACGCAGGACAGTCTGCTGTACGAAACGGCGAAATTCTGCGTTTACGTTCAAAAAAAGCGCCGCAGCCGCAGCGGTGCGTGGGGCATATCCGAAAGCGCGTTTTACTCGCTCGACCCGGCGCTTAACTACCGCTACAAGGCTCACGGCTGTGCTCGGCTTGCGCTCAAGCGCGGCCAGGACACAGAGCTTGTATTGGCGCCGTATGCAAGCTTTCTCGCCCTCGCCGTTGACCCCGGCGCCGCCGTTGCCAATCTGCGTCGGCTCGAAAAGTGCGGCATGAGGGCACGCTACGGATTTTTCGAGGCGCTCGACTTCACCCCCTCGCGCTGCCGAACGCCCGAGGGCGAAAAGGTGCGCTGCTGCATGGCGCACCATCTGGGCATGAGCATGCTTGCCATTGCAAATTATCTCGGAGATAACTGCGTCCGGCGTGCTTTCATGCACTCGCCGGATATGGCCGCCTACAGGCAGCTTCTCGAAGAGCGCATACCGCTCGGCGCGCCGGTGCTGCATCTGAGCGAGGCAGAGGCCGACAAGCAGATACTGCCCAACAGCCGCTGGGAAAAACGCGGCAGCACAATTGACTACGCTTCGCCGCAGTGCTCACTGCTGTCAAACGGGGCTTACAGCATTATGTTAACCGAAAGCGGAATATGCTCGGCAAGCTGCTCCGATACACTTATCTACCGCGCGCCGTCCAAGCCTATCGGCGAGGGGCACGGGGCGGAAATAACGCTTACGCATGGCGGCAAGGTGCGCTCACTTCTCCCTTCGCCCGTCGAAAGCGGCGCGTATATGTGGGAATTTTCCGAAATATCCGCCGAATTTTCATGCGTTTACGATGAGTTCACGGCGCGCACTTCCGTTGCGGTGTCAGGCGCCGAAAACGGCGAGGCGCGCACGGTGTCAGTTTTCGCAAAATCGGATATTGACAGTGCAAGCCTTGAATTTTCGTTCGAAGCCGTACTTGCCGATGCTTCAGATTATGTTAACCATCCTGCCTATTGGCGGCTCGGCATAGAAGCGCGGCGCGACCAAAACTGCATAACGCTGCACCGTCTGCCGCGCGGAAATCAGGCCGAGTGCTGGCTGTGCCTTGCCTGCGATAAGCCGATGGCTGCAAAGGCAGGCGGCTCGAGCGAGGACGGATTTTTGTCATATCCTACGGTAGCGGCCGCCGTTCAGCTGTCGCTCAAGGCCGGGGAAAAGCTCGACGTGCGCTTTGCACTGTGCCTTGCCGACACACCCGAGGGCGCATACAGCGGCGCGCAGCATATGCTCGCGATGGGGCCTGCCGAGTACGGCGCAATGGTTTCGGCCTGCGCAAGCGTCACGCACATGTCATCGCGTGAAGTTGACGATGCTATGGGCATGCTGCAAAGCTTGTGGTTTATCAGCCCAAAGTCTCAGCTTCCGCCCAAGAGCAGCCTCTGGCGCTGTGGTCTTTCGGGCGATCTTCCTATAATCTGCTGCAAGGATGACGGCGACGTTGTATCTATAACAAAGCAGTTCTGTCTGCTCAGAAGCTGCGGCGTTTACGCAGATCTTGTGTTCCTGACCGACGAGGGCGGCGAATATCGCAGGCCGGTGTACTCCAAGGTGCGCGACACGCTCGCTTCCCACGGACTTGAAGCGCTCATCGGCACCCACGCCGGGGTGCGTCTGCTGCCGACCGAGGATGCCGAGCTTATAGAAAGCGCCGCCTCGTTCATCGTCGGAGAGGATACACCCGGCCGCAGATTTGAAAATGCTCCGAGGTGTTTTACACAGCGAATAAGAAGCAGCTCTTCCTCTGTGCGGCACGAGTACGCCGACAACGGAAGCTTTTCGTTTTATGTAAACCGCTCGCTGCCGCCGAGAGTCTGGAGCAGCATCCTTACAAACGGAAGCTTCGGCTATATTGCCGCCGACAGCGGCACGGGAAACATGTGGCTTAAAAACGCGCGCGAGCTGCGGCTTACCCCATGGATAAACGACCCTCGAGCGATCGACGGAGCGGAGGTGCTTGAATACTTCGACGGCTCCGGACGATACAGCCTTTTTGCCGACGAGGACGGCGCGCCCTGCCGCGTCACCTTCGGCTTTGGCTTCGCCGTTTGGGAAAAAAGCTTCGGCAGCTTTGCAACACGCTGCACGGCTTTTGTTCCGCCGGATATGGATGCAAGGGTTTTTATAATTGAATTTTTCGGCGAGCACAGCGGAAAGCTCGGCTGGAAATGCGAGCTTCTCATGTCGGACAGTGACAACGACCGCGGCGCAGTCGCGTGCAGTTATGTAAACTCTGTGTTCACCGCATCGAGCACGCGCTCGGCTATACGAGGGCTTAATTTCAGCGCCGTTTGCTCAAGTGACGCGCTCGCTTGGACTTGCGACGGCTTATCCTGGCTGCACAACGAATTTGACTCGCGCACGAACGGGCTGAGCTATCCCGTTTTTGCCGCAAGCTACGAGGCGCAGCCCGTGACCGTGCTCGTCTGCGGATGCGAAAGCGCAGAAAAGCTCCTTGATCTGTGCAAGCCCGATGCCGCATTTGAAGCGCTCGAAAAAACAAAGGCACATTGGCGGAGTATGTGCCGCCGTCTGACCGTTTCCGGCTGCGGCAAGGCGGACAGATATATGAGCGGCTGGGCTGTGTATCAAACGCTGGCATGCCGCATCCTCGGACGATGCTCCGTTTATCAAAGCGGCGGCGCGTTCGGCTTCCGCGATCAGCTTCAGGACGCTGTGAACCTCATCCTGCTTGACCCGAACATCGCAAAGCAGCAGATACTCGCCTGCTGCCGGCACCAGTACCTTGAAGGCGACGTGATGCACTGGTGGCACAGCGTCGGCGGCGCGGATAAGGGCGTGCGCACGCGGTGCTCGGATGATCTGCTCTGGCTGGTTTGGGCGCTGTGCGAATATGTCGAAAAAACGGGCGACGCTTCAATATGCCAAATCTCCGAGCATTATATAAGCTCAAAGCCTTTGGACTCCTGTGAAGGCGACCGTTATGAAATGCCCATGCGCTCGGACTGCGCCGAGAGCGTTCTTATGCACGCAAAGCGCGCCGTTGACTGCTGCGCAGGCCGCGGCACGGGCAGCCACGGGCTTTTGTACTTCGGCAGCAGCGACTGGAACGACGGCATGAGCGCCGTTTTCGGTGAGAGCGTGTGGCTGACTTGGTTTTTCTCCTGCTGCGTAAAACGATTTGCGGATATTCTGATCGAGCTTGGCAGGCAGGGCGCGGACGAATACCGTGCTCTTGCCGCCGCATTGGGCAAGGCCGCCGACCGCGCATGGAACGGGCAATGGTATCTGCGCGGCTACTGGCCCGACGGCGAGGAGCTTGGCGGCCGGCAGAGCGAGTGCTGCCGCATAGATTCCATCGCGCAAAGCTGGGCCTGCTTCTGCCCGGAAGCGTCAAACACGAAGGCCGACACCGCGCTGGGCAGCGCGCTCAGGCTGCTGTTTGACAGGGAAAACGGCCTTGTGAAGCTCTTTGACCCTCCCTTTTTCGGCTCCGGGCGCGACCCCGGCTATATTCGCAGCTACGGCCCCGGCTTCCGGGAAAACGGCGGGCAGTATACGCACGCTGCGCTGTGGCTTGCTCAGGCCTGCTTTAAGCGCTCCCGGCCGAATGACGGCTGGGCCATACTGCGCTGTCTGCTGCCGGAAGCGCACGACGGGCGCGTTTATGAAGCAGAGCCGTTTGTCATTCCTGCCGATGTCTACACCTGCCCCGGCCACATCGGCGAGGCCGGCTGGACGTGGTACACCGGCTCATCCGGCTGGTATTTCAGGGTGTTTACCGAGGAGCTTCTTGGCCTTAAACCGTGGCACGGTATGATATATATCCGCCCCTGTCTGCCCGACGGCTTTTCCGACTGCCGCGTGACGCTCAAGACCCGCTCCGGCAGGACGCACGATATCTTGATTGGCCTCGGCGGCATATGGCTCGACGGAGAAATTTATGACGGAAAAGGTATACCATATATCTGAAAAGTGTGCTATACTGATTTATTATAAATCAAAGGAGGTCATGCCATGGAGACCGTCAGAAAAGAGATACTCCCCGGCGTATGGCTAACCGCGCTCGAAAACGACAAATTCAAGACCGGCTGTCTGAGCATCAGCCTGCTGACTCAGCTTGACCGCGAAACGGCGGCAATGAACGCACTCATCCCCTATGTTCTGCGCCGCGGCAGCAGAAATCACACCGATATGCAGGCGCTCGCGACCGAGCTTGACGGGCTTTACGGCAGCTATATCGAGCCTGTTGTGCGCAAGATCGGCGAGATACAGTGCATTGGATTTCTTGCGAGCTTTGCCGACGACAAATATCTGCCCAACGGCAGCGGAGTTTTTGAAAGCATTGCAAATCTTTGCGGCGAGATACTGCTCGCGCCCTGCACCAAGGGCGGCCTGCTTCTGCCCGAATATGTGGACAGCGAAAAGGATAAGCTGCTTGACAGCATAAGAAGCAGACTAAACGACAAGCGCGCATGGGCACTGCACAGGCTCATTGAGCAGATGTGCTGCTACGAGCCGTTTGCCGTATCGCGCCTCGGCACCGAGGACACGGCGGAAAATATATATTATCAGAAGCTCACAAAGCATTACCGCAGCCTTATCATGACCTGCCCGATCGAGATCTTCTACTGCGGCAGCCTCGGCGCGGACGCCGTTGCCGAGAAGCTCTCGGATGCGTTCAGCGGCATGCCCAGAGGAGAGATCGACTATGATATCGGCACGGATATACGCATGAACGCAGTTGAGGAGTCCGTGCGCGAATTCACCGACGAGCTGAGCGTCACTCAGGGCAAGCTCGTCATGGGCTATCGCCTCGGCGACTGCATGGAGGATCCGGATATTGCGGCGCTTTACGTTTTCAACGCCGTTTTCGGCGGCTGCGTAACGTCCAAGCTTTTTATGAACGTTCGCGAAAAGCTCTCGCTGTGCTATTACGCAAGCTCGCTTGTCGATCTGCACAAGGGGCTTATGATCGTCTCATCCGGCGTTGATTTTGACAAATTCGGCGCTGCAAAGGACGAGATCTGCGCCCAGCTTGAGGCTATAAAGCGCGGCGAGGTCACGGACGATGAGCTGCTTGCCGCCAAGAAAAGCGTTGCATCCGATCTTCGTGCAACGCTCGACTCGCAGTATAATCTCGAGGGATTTTACCTCGCCAATACTATCGACGGACTTGACTTTGACCCCGAGGAGCTTGCCGAGGCGGTCGAATGTGTGGAGCTTCAGGCCGTTGTCGATATAGCAAACAGCGTTGTCGGCGACGCGGTGTATTACCTGCGCGGAAACGGTGAGGAGGACAGCGATGAAGCATAAAAGATATGAAAAGATCGGCGAGGATCTGTACTTCGGCCAGCTGCGCAACGGTCTTAACGTAAACGTTGTAGCAAAGCCCGGCTTCAGGCTGTCGTATGCCGTTTTTGCCACCAATTACGGCGGCGCGCACAGGCGCTTCTCCCTCGGCGGAAAGATGCACGCAACTCCGGCCGGAGTTGCGCACTTTCTCGAGCACAAGATGTTCGACATGCCCGACGGCGACAATGCGCTGAGCGTGCTTTCGGCAAACGGCGCGCAGCCGAACGCCTTCACCTCAAGCGGCATGACCGCGTACTTTTTCGACTGCACCTCGGGCTTTGAGGAAAATCTGCGCATGCTGCTCAAGTTCGTTTCGACGCCTTACTTTACGCAGGAAACCGTCGATAAGGAGCAGGGCATAATCGGCCAGGAGATATGCATGGTCGAGGATAATCCCGGCTATGTCGTGTATAACCGCCTCATGCGCATGCTGTATGAGTTTAACCCCATCCGCGATCAGGTCGCCGGCAGCATCGAGAGCATTGCGGAGATAACCGCCGAAACGCTCTATAACTGCCACAAGGCGTTTTACGCGCCGTCAAACATGACGCTGTGCGTTGCAGGCGACTGCGATCCCGAGGAAGTCTTCGCCATCGCAGACGAGCTTCTGCCGCGCGAAAAGGCCGAGATCCCAAAGGCCGACATGGGTCAGGCCGAGTCCGAAAAACCCATAAAAAGCTACAACGAGGAGCAGATGGAGGTCTCCGCGCCCCAGTATCTTATCGGCGCAAAGGTCACTCCTGCGCGCGACGGCGAGGCACTTTTGCGGCAAAAGATAGTCGCCCAGCTTGCTCTGCGCACGGTATTCGGCACATCTGCGAAGTTTTACAACCGGCTGTACTCCGAGGGCGTGCTCAACCGCGACTATGATTACGAGATCGACTACACTGCCGGCACGGCAACGATCATGCTCGGCGGCGAAAGCCCCGATCCGCAGCGCGTTCTGAGCGAGATAAACGCCGAGCTTGCCGAGGTGTTCGCAAACGGGCTTGACAAAGAGCTGTTCGAAGCGGCAAAGCGCGCCTCCTTCGGCTCGCGCCTGCGCGGACTTGAGGACTTCGACAGCTTGTGTCTCTCCCTTGCCGACGGTGTGTTCGGCAATTACTGCGCGCTCGATGCGTTTGAAGTGCTCAAGAGCGTTACAAAAGGCGAATGCGAGGATTTCCTCAAGGCATTCATGACTCCCGACAGGCTCGCAATGAGCGTCATTTCCCCTGTAAAGGCGTGATATCCTATGACTTTTCTAACGGCAACCATGCTGCGTGATGCAGCGATAAGCTTCCCGATGCTCGGCGACTGGAGCATCGACCCACCGTACAGCTTTACGGTTTTCGGCTTTGAAATTTATTTTTACGGTGCGATAATCGCCCTCGGCTTTATCCTCGCCGCACTGTTCTGTGCAAAGCAGGCGGCGAAGTTCGGCCTTACCTCGGATGATCTTTTCGACTTCGTAATATGGCTGATCCCGACCTGCATAATCGGCGCAAGGCTGTATTACGTTCTGTTCAAGCTTGATTATTTCCTCGCCAACCCATCGGAGATCCTGTCCTTGCGCGACGGTGGCCTCGCTATCTACGGAGGTATAATCGCAGGCGTTATAACCGGTGTTCTCGTGTGCAAAAGGAAGAAGATACCCGTTCTCGCGCTCGGCGATCTTGCTGCGTTCGGTCTGCTCATCGGACAGGCCATAGGCCGCTGGGGCAACTTTATAAACCGCGAGGCCTTCGGCGTTGAAACGGATATCTTCTGCCGCATGGGACTTACCACACCCAACGGCGTTACGGTATTCGTCCACCCGACGTTTCTTTACGAAAGCCTGTGGAACTTCACGGGGCTTATCATACTCTACATACTTCTGCGCCGCGGCGCGAGAAAGTACGACGGGCAGTTTACATGGCTGTACGTTTTGTGGTACGGCCTCGGCAGAGCGTGGGTCGAAGGTCTGCGGACCGACAGTTTATATATCGGCACAACGGATATCCGCGTATCGCAGCTGCTTGCGATCGTAAGCGCGCTGATCGCGGCCGTCATTCTTATAGTCAACGCAAGAAAAAAACATTCACCCGACGAGCTTTTCGTAAACCGCAGCGAGCGGACGAAAAAGGCCGACGGGCAGGAAAGGAGCTAACATCATGGCAGATTACAAAAGCATACTCAAGGGCACGATCAACAGTGTGACTAAAAAGGCAAAGGATTATGTTGAAAGCGGCGGCCTCAAGGACGCTTATGACAAGGGCAGCACGGCCGCGCGCTGCTATGCCAACATTGCAAAGCTTACCCTCCAGATCAACGGTGAGCTTGAGGAGCAGAACAAGGTGTTCATCGAGATCGGCAGACTCTGCTACGACGAAAACCGCGACAACCCCGGAGAGAGCTATGCTCCGCTGTTTGACGAGCTCAAGGCGATGGACGATCGCATCGAAACTATGCGCGAGGAGCTTGAGGCCGCGAAGGCCGCTGTTGAGGCCGGAAAAAACGGCGGCGAATACGCCGAGTTTTACGACATTGAGGAGGACGGCGGCAATGAGTGAGGCACTCGGCAACCTGCTCGAGCGCAGAAGCATAAGAGCTTACAAGCCCGAGCAGATATCGGAGGATGAGCTTCAGAGCGTTCTGAAAGCCGGTCTGTACGCCCCGTCTGCAATGAACAGGCAGCCGACGGCCATGCTTGTTGTGCAGGATAAGGATACGATCGCGCTGCTTTCAAAGCTCAACGCCAAGGTCATGGGCAAGGACATCGACCCGTTTTACGGCGCTCCGACCGTCATCGTCGTTCTGGCCGACCGCAATGTTCCAACATATATCGAAGACGGCGCGCTCGTGCTCGGAAATCTCATGAACGCGGCAAATGCAGTCGGGCTCGGCTCGTGCTGGGTCAACAGAGCAAAGGAAGTGTTCGAGATGCCCGAAGCGCGCGAGATTCTGCGCAAGGCAGGCATCGGCGATGAGTACATCGGCATCGGTCACTGCCTTCTCGGCTATGTCTGCGGCGATAAGCCGGCAGCCCACCCCACGCGCGACGGCCGCGTGTTCCGAATTTGATCTAAACGAAAAACGGTGCAGCTCCCGTTGGGCGCTGCACCGTTTTTATATATCATTTTGCTTTGGAGAGTGTTTTTGCCGCCAGGAAGCCTATGAGAATAAACAGCGCGAGCATCGCCATTCCGATCCACTCGTGCGCCGCCTCGCCCACGAGGCTGTAGGCCAAAGCTCCCGCTGCTCTTGCAGGTATTCTAGCGCTTCGTCTACTGCCGCAATATCCGCCTGTACTTCCTCATTGGAGCGGGATAGCTGCTTAATGGCATATTGCAGCCGTTCTTCTTCGGCTTTGAGCGGAGCGGCCTTATCCGTTATTGCTGCTGCATTTTTCGGCGTCGATAGCAAGCACGAGCATGAGCGCACACAGGGCATTCTCCGGGCGCGCAACGTCAATGGAATAAGTGTCGGTCCAGTTGAAAAGCTCCTTTGTTATGACGGCAACCGTTTCGCCTGTGGGCGACACGACCGAATAGTCCCAGCCCCAGAAATCGCCCTCGACCTGCCAACCGTTGAAGTCAATATCGAACTTTGGCTTAAAGAATGTAAATCGCTTTGTTATACAGCCGATGTATTCATCTGCACCGGTGAATATCTCGAACTTCGGCTCGAACAGGGTCAGCACCTTTTCGCGCACCGTGCCTACATGGCGGCCGCCTGCGTCCGAAACATGCAGCACATGCCCCCAGCCGAGCTTACCCTCCACCGTGAACACGCCTCTTCCGCCCTCATCGTAAATATCATAGCTGTCAAACCACGAGAAAAAGCGTTGCTTGAAAAGTAATTTCATAGCTTCTCCTTATTTTCGAACAGCCTGCCGGGTATCGGCAGGCTGAAATAATTATTTTGCTCTGGTGGCCACTTCTTCGCCGAGCTTTGCGATGAAGTCTTCTACCTGCATGCTGCCCTCGTCGCCGCCGGCGCGTGTGCGCACGGAGACAGTGCCGTTTTCGGCTTCCTTATCGCCGACGATTATCATGTAGGGGATCTTCTGAGTCTGAGCCTCGCGGATCTTGTAGCCGATCTTTTCGTTGCGCAGGTCGGTCTCAACGCGGAAGCCGTGCTCGTCAAGGCGCTTTGCGATCTGCTTTGCATAATCGTCAACGCGATCGGTTATCGGCATGACCTTTACCTGGACGGGAGCCAGCCATGTCGGGAACGCGCCGGCAAAATGCTCGGTGATAACGCCGATGAAGCGCTCGATCGAGCCGAACACAACGCGGTGGATCATGACGGGACGATGCTTCTCGCCGTCGGCTCCGACATACTCAAGCTCGAATCTCTCGGGCAGCTGCATATCCAGCTGAATGGTGCCGCACTGCCACGTTCTTCCCAGGCTGTCCTCAAGATGGAAGTCAAGCTTTGGGCCGTAGAACGCACCGTCGCCCTCGTTGACGACATAGCTCTTGCCCATTTCGGTGATGGCTTCCTTGAGGGTGTTCTGCGCAAACTCCCAGTCCTTCTCGTCGCCCATGTGATCGTCAGGCATGGTGCTCAGCTCGATCTCGTAGGGCAGGCCGAAGAGCGAATACACCTCGTCAAAGAGCTTGACGACGTTCTTTATCTCGTCCTTCATCTGATCCCAGGTCATGAAGATGTGCGCATCGTCCTGAGTGAAGCATCTTACACGGAACAGGCCGTGCAGAGCGCCGGACAGCTCATGGCGGTGGACAAGGCCAAGCTCGCCCACGCGCAGTGGCAGATCACGGTAGGAGTGCGGCTCGGATTTATATACGAGCATGCCGCCGGGGCAGTTCATGGGCTTTATCGCATAGTCCTCACCGTCGATAACGGTGGTGTACATATTCTCTTTATAGTGGAACCAGTGGCCGGAGGTCTCCCAAAGCTGACGGTTGAGGATCATCGGAGTCGAGACTTCAACATAGCCGTACTTCTTGTGGACCTCGCGCCAGTAGTCGATAAGCGTGTTTTTAAGGACCATGCCCTTGGGCAGGAAGAACGGGAAGCCGGGGCCTTCCTCGGTGAGCATGAACAGGCCAAGCTCCTTGCCGAGCTTGCGGTGGTCGCGCTTTTTGGCTTCCTCTATGCGGGCAAGATATGCGTCAAGCTCGTCCTTTTTCATAAAGCAGGTGCCGTAAACACGCTGGAGCATCTTGCGGTTGGAATCGCCGCGCCAGTATGCGCCGGTGCAGGAGGTGAGCTTTATTGCGTTGCCCTTGACTCTGCCGGTCGAATCCAGGTGCGGACCTGCGCACAGATCGGTGAAGTCGCCCTGCTTATAGAAGGATATGACCGCGTCCTCGGGCAGGTCGTTAATAAGCTCGACCTTGTACGGCTCTTCACGCTCTTCCATGAATTTTATTGCTTCCTTGCGCGGAAGCTCGAATCTTTCAAGCTTTATCTTTTCCTTGCAGATCTTGCGCATCTCGGCCTCGATCTTTTCGAGGATCTCGGGAGTTATGGCAAAGGGAGCGTCAAAGTCATAGTAAAAGCCGTTTTCGATAGCAGGGCCGATGGCCAGCTTGACCTCGGGATACAGGCGCTTTACCGCCTGGGCGAGGATATGGCTTGTTGTATGGCGATAGGTGTTTTTGAATTCGGGATTTTCAAAAGTGTACTTATTTTCTTCCATGATTTATACTCCTTTATCAAAATCAAAACGCCCCTGACGCATTGCGTCAAGGGCGTAATATTTTTTACGCGGTCCCACCTTGATAGAACTCATCATGCGCTTAACGGGCGCGGCGCGGAAGCACATTTCCTTGCTTCGGCTCGGGAGCGGTCTCCGACGTTTTGTCCGAAAAGGCTTGCAGCCGGCGGCCTTTCTCTCTGGACAGACAGCGCGTCATCGTTCTCCGTCATCGCTGATTGTTTGATTTTATCACCGTCTTTGAGCGCTGTCAACCTGCAAGCTTAAAGAATTTCGCCTCTTTTTCGCATTGCGCGGCGCTGGAAGGTCTTAACGATCTCAACGATGACCATGCCGAGCATGCCTATGCCCATTGCAATGACGTATTCGACAAACGATACCGGCGTGAAGCCGAATGCCTCGGCCAGGAACGGTACCTCGCACACAAGCGTGGTTGCGGCAATGCTGCCGACGGCAGCCCATACGAGAGCCTTGTTCTTCGTGCCCATGGTGAAGATGCAGCCGCGCAGCGAGCGCATATTGAAGCTGTGGCATATCTCGGCCATTGACATTGTAAGGAATGCCATCGTCGTTCCGTCGGCGCTGTCGGTTATCGTCCAGACTCCGGTTTCGATATAATGGCCGACGAAATACGCCGCCAGAACGAGCGCCGAGATGAGCACACCCTGATACGCTATGTCAAAACCCATGCCGCCTGCAAATATTCCGTCCTTCGCCGGACGCGGACGGCGGCGCATGATGTTGCCCTCGGCCTTTTCCATGCCGAGAGCCAGCGCCGGGAAGCAGTCGGTGACGAGATTTATCCACAGAAGATGCACGGGCTTTAAGATCGTAAAGCCCAGTATGGTAGCGACGAAAATGCTTATGACCTCGCTCATGTTCGAGCCGAGCAGGAACTGGATCGCCTTGCGGATGTTATCGTATATCCTGCGGCCTTCCTCGACGGCGCCGACGATGGTGGCAAAGTTATCGTCGGCAAGCACCATATCGGCAACGTTTTTAGTGACATCGGTGCCGGTAATGCCCATACCGACGCCGATATCTGCGCTTTTTATGGACGGTGCGTCATTTACGCCGTCGCCGGTCATTGCAGTGACATAGCCTGCCTTGCGCCACGCGGAAACGATGCGCGTTTTGTGCTCGGGCTGAACGCGCGCATAGACGCTTATATTCTGAAATTCGCGCTCGAACTCCTCGTCGTTCATCTGCGAAAGCTGCGCGCCCGTTACGGCTCTGTCGCCCTCGCGCAGGATGCCAAGCTCCTTTGCTATGGCAACGGCCGTGTCAACATGGTCGCCGGTTATCATAATCGCGCGGATGCCGGCGGCCTTGCACTCGTCGATAGCATCCTTAACCTCCGGGCGCACGGGGTCGATCATGCCCGTAAGGCCCACAAAGCAGAGCTGCTGCTCAAGCGTCTCCGGCTCGCAGTCATCAGGCTGCGCACTCCATATGCGCAGAGCGCAGGCCAAAACTCGCAGAGCCTTATCAGCCATTGCCTTGTTGCTGCGGAGTATCTCACGGCGGTAGTCATCGGTCATTGGAACAGCTTCGCCGTTTTTGAGATAGTGCGTGCATTTTCCGATGATAACATCGGGCGCGCCCTTTGTGTACTGAACAACGCCGTTCGGGGCAAGGTGCAGGGTGCTCATCATTTTTCTGCCGGAGTCAAACGGCGCTTCGCCGCAGCGTGGCAATGATGCTTTAAGCGCTGTTTTATTAAGTCCCAGAGTGTTTGCCCATGCAACCAGCGCAGCCTCCGTAGGCTCGCCGGTCACGTTACCCTCATCGTCGATCTCGGCATCGCAGCACAGCGCCATTGCCTTGGCAAGCTCCTGCTCGTTTTCACCGAAGAAATCGACAACGGTCATCCTGTTCTGCGTCAGCGTGCCGGTTTTATCCGAGCAAATGACCTGCGCGCAGCCAAGCGTTTCGACCGCCGTCAGGCGGCGGATTATCGCGTTGCGCTTTGACATGTTGGTAACGCCGATGGACAAAACCACCGTAACGACCGCAGCAAGCCCCTCGGGTATGGCGGCTACCGCGAGCGATACGGCTATCATGAAGGAGTTCAGCACGACCTCAAAGCTCATTCCGCCGGCGCGCAGAAGCTGCACGGCAAATATGACGACGCATATGCCGAGAACGAGCCATGTGAGTATTTTGCTCAGCTGCGTAAGCTTTATCTGCAAGGGCGTCTGCCCGTCGGAAGCCTGCGCAAGAGCGTCGGCTATCTTGCCCATCTCGGTGTCCATGCCGGTTGCGCAGACTATCATTGCGCCGCGGCCGTAAACAACGGTAGAGCCCATGTAGGCCATATTGCGGCGGTCGCCGAGCGGAACGTCGCCCTCGCCGTCTGTGAGATTTATGATGTCGATAAACTTGCTGACCGGCACCGACTCGCCCGTGAGCGCCGCCTCCTCTATCTTGAGGCTTGCGTTTTCAATTATTCTGCCGTCGGCCGGAACGGCGTCGCCCGCTTCAAGCAGCACAACGTCGCCGACCACAAGCTCCTCGCTGTGGATCGTGACTATCTTCCCGTCGCGCAGCACCTTTGACGTTGCAGCCGACATTTCCTGCAAAGCTTCAATGGCCTTTTCCGCCTTGTTTTCCTGATAAACGCCCAGAACGGCGTTAACGACGACGACAAACAGGATGATTATAACATCCGTAAAGCTCTCTCCCTGCGTCACTGCGAGCACTCCGCTTATAGCGGCCGCAGCCAGAAGAATGATTATCATCGGGTCTGCCAGCTGCTTCAAAAGCTGCTTGAGTATCGAGTCCTTTTTTGCCGCGGCGAGCTTATTTTTGCCGTTTTCGGCAAGGCGCCGCTCCGCCTCGGCCTGGCTCAGGCCGTTTTCTCCGCTGTCAAGCTGCCGCATCACGAGATCTTTTTCTTCGCAATAATACTTCACTTATGAATCCTCCCTGAGTATGCTAACATTAACATTTACCTCGAGCACACGTCTTTCATCAGTAGCCTCGACCGTTACCAGCATGCCGCTGCACTCGAAGCTTTCGCCGCTTGCCGGTATGCCGCCGAGTGTTTCCGTGACCCAGCCGCCGACCGTGTCGGCATTACTGTCGATGCTGCATCCAACGCTTTCACACATGTCTGAAAGCCGTGTACTTCCATTTATATCATAGCTGCCGTCGGGGCGTTCCCTTATGTTCTCTATCACTTCATCGCTCTCGTCCCATATCTCTCCCACCAATTCTTCAAGAATATCCTCAAGCGTGATTATTCCGATAACTCCGCCGTAATCATCAACAACCACTGCCATATGCGCATGCTCGCGCTGCATATCGAGAAGAATGCGGTTTATGTGTGTGCTCGCGTGGACAAAGCGCGGTGGCATCAGGAAATCCTTCATTTCGCACCGTTCGCCCCTGCTTTGGGCGGTAAGATACGTCTTTGCGTAGAGTATTCCTACAATGTCGTCGATATTTTCGCCGTACACGGGAAAGCGAGAATAGCCGCTTTCGGCTATTTCATTGAGCAGTGTTGTTCGAGCATCGTCGCGTTTTAGGAAAGCTACTTGCGAGCGATGCACCATAACATCCTCGGCAGTGGTATCGTTTAGCGAAAAAACATTTTTTATAAGCTCTTTTTCGCCGCTTTCTATAGAGCCTGCTTCCTCACCCTCATCGAGCATCATTATTATCTCTTCCTCCGACACCTCCTCGGCATTATCCTTCGGATCTATGCCGCACAGGCGCAGCACACCGTTAGTTGAAACGGTCAGCAGCCAAATTACAGGGCGGAGCACCGTTGTCATTCCTATCATCAGTCCGCTTACAGCGCGTGCAATGCCCTCCGGGCGTTTCATTGCGATACGTTTTGGAACAAGCTCGCCGAGCACCAGCGTAAAGTAAGACAAAACAAGGGTTATTATGATGACCGATATCGTATCAAGTGCCGAGGGTGACACTCCGGATACTTCGCAATCATTTATAAGCCAGTTTACGAGCTTATCGGAAAAGTTATCCGCCGCGAACGCCGAGCCAAGGAAGCCTGCAAGCGTTATGCATATCTGAATAGTTGACAGGAACCCCGTAGGTTCAGTCACCATTCTAAGCATTTTAGCCGCTTTCCTGTCTCCGCCCTCGGCCATGCGCCGCACTTTCGTCTCGTTGAGCGAAATAACGGCTATCTCGGTTGCGGCAAACAGTGCGTTGACCGCTATCAGTACAAGCTGAAGCAATAGTTGAGGCAATATTGAGTCCG
>OMNQ01000199.1_pt1 | contig 19633 bp, 10 predicted proteins | sample 1673871 | NCBI WGS metagenome assembly OMNQ01 (sample SAMEA103958130, study PRJEB25191) | human gut metagenome | biome: human-associated habitat [ENVO:00009003]; feature: intestine environment [ENVO:2100002]; material: feces | place: Germany | collected 2013/2015
GTGGCATGGCTTACTTCCTGTATTGCCCCGGTGTTACGCCGAACTTGTTTTTGAATACCACGTTGAATTGAGCCAGGTTGGAGTACCCGACCACGTTTGCAATTTCGGTGGTGTTCATATCGGTGTTGTTTAGTAAGTTTTGCGCATAGAGTAATCTGTTGGAAAGCAAATATTCGTGCGGTGACATGCCGTATCTTGCGTTAAACAATCTGTTTAGTTGTACGCGGGAGTAGTTTAACTTGCGGCACAAGTCTTGTACCGTGTATGTCAAAAATTCTTCCGAAAGTTTCAGCTCGTTTAATGTTTGTACCCACAAGGGGTCATCCTCGGGTTCGTCTTTTTGTATATTGCTTGCCGCAACCTGTACAAAAAACATTATTTTGGTAAGCAACATATCGTTGGTTTTTTCACATTCGTCGGGCGGTAGCATGTTTAGTAGGTGTAATGTCGTTTCTATTTCCGAGATTGTCTCTGCGCTAAGAGTGTAACTGCGGTCGTTTTTGTACAGCCTTTCAAGTACGCTGTCCGAAAGCGGCGTAAGCATTTGCAACAGGGTTGGTTCCGCTACCGTAAAGTTGATGTATCGTGAAGAGTTTTTCCCGCGCGTAGTCAGGTAGTGTACATCCTTAGTCGTGCAGTAGAACATGGTGCCGGAAGCGTATGTGCGCACTTCGCCATTGACGTGGTTTTCCACAATACCGTCGGTCACTACGTAAAACTCCCAGTAGTCCACGTGACTGTGCAACAATGTGTAGTCGCCGGTGTTTATACAAAACTGACTTGTTACGTTACCGTTTTCTTTTTGGTAGGGATTCAGATTTTCGATGAAGTATTTTTTTATCATGTTTTATCCGTCGTAAAATTTTTGTTTGTTTTGAGTGCGGGTGGTTGCCGACAAGGTGGTGGCGGATCTTGTTCCGATTGTCGATACGCAAAAGTCTTACGTAACGATTATGCAACGAAAAACGCATGAAGTCAACCGAAATTACGTGAAAATGAAACAAAACCATATAAAAATGAAACAAATCAATATTGAATGGGGCGTTTGCAGATGGTATAATGATTTCAGACAATCGAGAAGTGTAGATTTTTGCCCGATAAAGTGAGCAAAATATGCTTGTAGAATGTAACAGTTTTGCACGGAGTAAGAGAAAAGATGTACGCCAGGTTAAACAATTGGACATTGACTTTTGACAACAAAACAATTTCCGCACAAGTCCCCGGGGATATTACAATTGATTTGTATCGCGCGGGATTGGTAAAGAATCCTTACTTTGGTTTGGACTACAAGGACATAGAATGGGTTGCGCGCCGTGATTTTACATATCGGACTACAATTTGCGCAGACAAGGAGTTGCTGAACAACCAATCGGTGACGGTGGTGTTCGACGGCATCGACGTCTTTGCCGACGTGTATCTCAACGGTACGCATTTGGGTGCGACTAAAAATATGTTTTTGCAGTACCGCTACGAAATACGCAATTTGTTACACGAAGGCAACAATACGTTGACAGTGGAAATGCACAGCACGCTGAACGCAATGGACAAGATAGACACGACCGGATACTACGCAATCTTTAACGAAAAACGTATGTTCGTGCGCAAGGCTCAATGTCATTTCGGTTGGGACTGGGCACCGAAAATATGTGCTTACGGCATTTGGAACGATGTCTACATAGAGTGTGGCAGTAAACAAAAAATAAACGACGTATATGTGGTTGCCGATGCCAAAGGCAACGCCGCTTTTTTTGTAGAACTGAACTACAATATCAACAGTACTTGCGATACGCTCGGTGTAATGGTAAAGGGTAGTTACGAAGAAAAGCTTGACGATAAATTGCATTTTTACGTATCGGACGAGCCTTTCGCCGAAGCCGACACGCAAAAAACGGTGGAAGTTGTCGGTAAAAAGAATTTTGCTTGTTTTGTCAACCAATCGGCAAAGTTGTGGTGGCCTGTCGGATACGGTGAACAACCTTTGTACAATTACCGCGTCGAGTTGGAGCGCGACGGCAAAATAATCTCCGTAAAAAGCGGACGCTTTGCGTACCGTACCGTAAGCCTTGTGGAAGAGCCAAAGGGCGACACATTGTATGGTTACCAATTGAAAATTAACGGCGTCGACGTGTTTGTAAAGGGCAGTAACTGGATCCCCATAGAGTGTTTTACGGGAGTTGTTACCGATGACAAATACCGCAGACTTACTTCGCTTGCCAAAGACGGCAACTTCAATATGTTGCGCGTGTGGGGCGGCGGCATTTACGAAAAGGACATCTTTTACGACTTGTGCGACGAACTGGGGCTTATGGTGTGGCAAGACATGATGCTTGCCTGCGCCGAAATCCCCGAGGACAATGCCGATTGGGTAAACAATATGTTTGCCGAAGTAGACTATCAGGTAAGGCGTTTACGCAATCACCCGTCTCTTGTATATTGGTGCGGCGGCAACGAAAAAACCGGTTGCTACGGTTTGTGCATTACAAAGGGTGAGTTTTTTACCGACGTTACCATGCGAGGGCTTGTTACAAATCTCGACCGTACGCGTCCGTTTGCCAAACAATCTCCGTGCAGTTGGACGGACCTCGGCAACGATGTAAACAGTGGTGAAACGCATCACAATTCGTTTGAACGCGCCTTGTCGGAAGGTATGGACAAGTACCGTAACCTTATTGCGCAAAACATTGTTCCGTTTGTTTCCGAAGCGGCATTGATGGGCCCCAACAGCGTGGAAACGACCACTAAAATTTATCCGTCGGATAAATTGTGGCCGATGAACGAAATATGGGACGATCGTCTGATGAAAAATCCGTATAGCCTGTCCCCTATGACATTTGCCGACAGAGAATTGTACTACGCCGAAACACTGTACGGCAAAGTAAAAAGTCTTGCCGACTTTACGTTCAAAGGCATGACTGCGCATGCGGAAGGTATGCGTGCCGAAGCGGAGTTCACTCGTAGCAACAAAGGCATTTCATCGGGATTTATGAACTGGATGTACAGCGACATCTGGCCGCAAGGTACCTGGGCGACGGTAGACTACTACTGCGAACCCAAGCAGGTGTACTACCAGATGAAGCGTAGTTACCAAACCGTGCTTGTTACGTTTACGCAAAATGCAGCCGGACAAACGGAACTTGCGGTAGTCAACGACGGACTTACTCCCGTGGACGTTGACATTACATACGGCGTACGTACGTTGAGCGGAAAAACGTTGCGTGCAAAAACGGCAAACGTAAGCAAATTGTGCAACCGTATGCAGAAATTCGTTACCGATTTAACTTGTAAGGTAAATGAATACCTGTATGTCGATTACGTAATCGACGGGCAAAATTACACAAACGTTTATTCGCCGGGTATGTGGAGCGGTTACTTGTTTGACAGCGATTACACGGTTGCAACGCAACAACTCGACGACACGCATGGGTCGGTATCGATAACCGCAAAAAAATTTGCAAAAGGCGTATTTGTACATTTTGTCGACAACTACAAGTATCGCTACGACGACAACTATGTAGACGTACAGGCAGGGGAAACAAAAGTAATACACGTGACAAGCGACGAGCCGTTTGACGTAAACGACGTGATTGTCGATGATTTTGCCAAAGCGACAAAGTAGACAGATTCTGTACAGAAACGCTCGAACGTTGTAAACAAACAAAAAACAATTACTACACACACTCGGCTTAGAAGACTGTTTAAGCATTGTAACGGAGGCATCAAAATGAAAACAAAAAGAATCGCACTTGTTTTGCTTACTGTGTTGCTGTTTGCGACATTGACGACTGTGTTTGTCGCATGTGACGGCAGTAGCGGAGATAAGGACCTGGACGACGCTATAAAAAGCGGTAAACTGATACTTAACGTTGCTACCTATGACGGCGGCATCGGTACTGACTGGATCAAGCAATCCAAGACGGAGTTCGAAGCATTGTATGCAAACACCAAGTTCGGTGACAAAACGGGCGTGTACGTCAATACCGTCGGCAACAAGCAAATGGGCGGTAATACGATCGAAAACGATTCGCTGAAGTACGACGTGTACTTTACCGAAATGGTCAACTACTATTCGTTTGTCAACAAAGGCAAACTTGCCGACATTTCCGACATTGTCAAGGGTGCGTATCCGACGGAGTTCGGCGCGGGAGCCGACGAAGGTACTATCGAAAGCAAACTTCAACCGTCCTGGCAGCAATATCTTACCGCAAAAGACGGCAAATACTACGGCATCCCCTTTTATGACGGAATATACGGCATTTTTTACGACGTTGACCTGTTTGAAGAAAACAATTGGTATTTCAACAAGACGGGCGTATTCGGTGGCGTGGGAGAAAAAAGTGTGGGTCTGGACGGTATTCCGAATACGGACGATGACGGATTGCCCACGACATATGCGCAGTTCAACGAAATGTTGTACGGTATAGCAAGTACCGGTACGGTTCCGTTTTCGTATGCGGGCGGAGTAGAGTACGTGCAACGTATGATTGCCAACTTGTGGTCCAACTACGAAGGACTTGACCAGATGCTGCTCAACAACACATTCAGCGGTACTGCAAACAGCATCGTCAAGTCTTTTGACGGTGAGGGCAAACCCGTCGTCGAGGCTACCGCAATTAACGGCACAAACGGTTACTTGTTGCAAAAACAAGCGGGCAAATACTACGCGTTGGACTTCTTGCAAAACGTAATGCTTGGCAGTACCGACAACTACAGCGGCAGCATCGTCAACGGCAACGGTTTCCGTCAAGCTCAGACAAACTTTGTGACGGGCAAGTACAAGAATGGCTCTACGGTATACGCTATGCTTGTGGACGGCGTGTGGTGGGAAAACGAAGCCACAACCGACTTTGACCTTGTTGCCAAACGCAATCCCGACCAAACCAAGGCTACGCGCAAGTTCGGTTTTATGCCCGTTCCCAAAGCGACCGACAACCAAACCTACACCAAGCAAACGCTTGTGTCGCAAAACAACAGCTACTGTTTTGTCAATGCCAACAGCGAACATCTTGACGTTGCCAAGCTCTTCCTGCAATTTGTGCATACCGACAAACAACTTGCCAACTTTACGACAGGTACTTCGGTAACGCGCTCTTTGAATTACACAATGGACGAAACGCAACTTGCCAAATGTTCCTACTACGGACAAAGCATCTACCGTATGAAGAAGAACACAGACATCTACTATCCCGTATCGTCGGTTGAATTTGTAATCAACAACATCGGCTACTTCGACTTTGAAACAAGTTGGTGCTGGATGAGCAAAAACGGTACTACGCAAAGTACCGAGGTGCTTTCTCGTTTCGCCAACGGCGAAACGGCACAACAATATTTCAATGGTTTGTCTACTTACTTTAACGCAAACGGATGGAAAGGCAAGTAGACGGATTGTCGGCGTAACACAGATGACGGTCAATGTCGGCAGTATCGAAAACGATGCTCGGTGTTGTTGCGTCGCAACGTCAAACACAACAAAGGAAGCGTATGGATATGACTTCTAAAAAGAAAAAATCCAAACGGAACAGAAGCGAGAAATTGTTCTTTTGGCTGCTTGTGGCATTGCCGCTGTTGCAATTTGCGGTGTTCTACATCGGCGTCAATTTCAACAGTATTCTGCTTGCGTTCAAAAGTTACAACGCCACCGACGGTACGCAAACGTGGGTGTGGTTTGACAACTTTGTTTCCGTCTGGAAAGAACTTGCAGACGGCACGTTGCTGATAAGGCTGGGTAATTCGGTGCTGGTGTGGCTACTCACAACGGTGCTCGGCACGGTGATAGCGGTAGTGTTCAGTTACTACATTTTCAAAAAACGCTTTGCGCACAAAACCTTTAAGTTTATGTTGTTTTTGCCGACGGTATTGCCTGCCGTATTGCTGACAACGGTGTTTGTGTTTTTTGCACAAGTAGCCTGGCCGCCTGTTGCAAAACTGTTTACCGGTGAGGAAAGCGCATTGTTGTACAGCGACGTCACCCGTATGCCGGCGGTAATGTTGTACACGTTGTTTATCGGGCTGGGAACGCAAGTGTTGCTGTACAGTGGCTCGATGGAGCAAATAGATCCATCCATGCTGGAAGCGGCAAAGATAGACGGCGCTCCGCCGATAGTGGAGTTTACCAAGATAGTCGTCCCTCAGATACTGGGCACTATTTCGACGTTTCTTATTGCCGGCATTGCAACGATATTTACCAATCAGGCGCACATCTACGAGTTTTACGGCGTGGGCGTCAGCGACGCTCGTTTTACCACAATAGGCTACTATCTGTTCCGTCTGGTAAACATTCCCAATCTCGGAAACTACTACTATCCTTATGCCGCCGCGCTCGGTTTGTGCTGTACGCTTGTGGCATTGCCTTTGACTTTGTTTGCAAAGAAAGGTCTTGACAAATTGGTGGGGGATTAGGTTTATGAACAAACTCGGTAAACAACTAAAATCCACCAATTGGGTGCACATAGTAATCCTTTGTGTGTTGGTGTTGTACGCAGTACTTTTGCTTGTACCTGCCGTGTGGACAATTATGTCGTCCTTTAAGTCGGTGGACGAGTGGGACTGGGACAACAACTACTTCGGCTTCCCCAATGAGTTCAGTTTCGACAACTACGTTGCTGCATACAAGTACTTCAACGTGCGCACCGAAACGGACGGCAGGCAAGTGTTTATGCCGGAACAATTTTTGTACTCGCTGTTGTATGCCGGCGGTTGCGCAATTGCGGCTACGCTTACGCCGTGTATTGTGGCGTATGCCGTTGCAAGACTGCACAACAAGTTTGGCAAAGTGATTTACACAATCGTAATCATTGCAATGGCTTTGCCAATTGTAGGCAGTTTGCCAAGCGAAATTCAGATGGCAAAGGCAACGGGGCTGTACGGACATATCTGGGGACAGTGGATAATGAAGATGAACTTCCTCGGAGTGTACTTCCTTGTGTTCCATGCGCAGTTTAAGGCAATACCTATGGACTACACCGAAGCGGCGCAAATCGACGGTGCAAGCAATTTCGCCATCATGACCAACGTAATCATGCCGCTTGCGTGGAGTACGATTTCGGCTGTACTGCTGCTCAACTTCATCACCTATTGGAATGACTACCAAATCCCGATGATTTACATCAAGGACTACCCCGTGCTTGCGTACGGTATGTTCAGTTTCTACCAAAGTACCGAAACGGCAATACAGTCTGTACCCGTCAAACTTGCGGGAATTTTGCTTATGGCAATACCCATAATAATTATGTTTGCCGTATTCAACAAAAAGCTGATGGTCAACCTGTCCGTCGGCGGAATCAAGGGCTGACAATGGAGACAACTATGACAAAGAAAACAAAAATAATCGCCCTTACGCTTGCTGCGGCAATGCTTGTTTCGGCAACGGTACTGTGCTTGTTTGCCGTTGCCGAAAATCAAGCGACTTTGCCCGAAAAGGTGTTTGTAGGCGACTCGGTAACTATTCCCGACAAAACGCTTAGCCTGAACGGTGAAAGTAAAGCGGCAACGGTGACCGTAACTACGCCCGACGGCGGCTTGTTTGGCGGTAACAGAATCGTGGCAAGCCTGGCAGGCAAATACAATGTTACGTACAGTGCGACAATCGGCGGACAATTTGTGACGGAACAGGCGTCGTTTGTGGCGTTGCGCCGTCCCAAAGATATGTTTGTTGCAAACAAGTACGCAACTGCGGAAACAGGAAACTTTACGGCAGGCGAGTTCCGCTACAACGGTGTGCTGCTTACAATGAAAAACAACGCCGAAGTTACATTTGATAAAGTAATAGACGTAACCGACTTTACGCGGGCGGACGAGTTTCTCGACTTTATGGTTGTGCCCTCTGCGGAAGGTAAAAACGACTTTGCAGAGTTGCTAATCACACTGACCGATGCGGAAAATTCCGCTAACGTAGTTAAAATTTCCGTCAAAGACGGCGGTGCGGAAAACCTTAACGGGCGCGGAAGTTACCTTAAAATCGGCGCAAACAACCAGACCATTGGCGGTTACGAATACTTCTGGGACTGGACAAACAATATTCCCGGTGAAACAAAATTCAACACTTTCTTTAAGTTCGGCACGCCTACATGGATGACCTTTCGCGGCATAAAGGACAGCGACAACGACGGCTACTACTCGATGAATCTCGGACTTGACTACGCCGACAAAGCGTTTTACGTATCACGTTACTGGGGACACGATTACACCGTCAAGGTGTGTGACCTCGACGATGTGGCTTTGTACGGTTCGGACGTTTGGCGCGGTTTTACAAGCGGCAAAATGAAGGTTAGTTTTTCCGTCAGCGGTTTGACCTCGGCAAGTGCAAAAGTGCTTGTCGGTAATGTGTGCGGTTTCGACTTGTCTGCGGAAATGTATGAAGACACTACGGCTCCGCAAATTGTGCTTGACGGCAATGCTGATAATCCTCCCCGTTCGGTGGTAGGCGCAACGTACAAAGTATTCGACGCAGTTGCCGCGGACGACCTCGATGACAACATCGCCGTGCAAACAACGGTAAAATACGTTTACGGCGGTACGGAATACAATGTGAACGTCGTTGACGGTAAGTTTACAACCAATTATCAAGGCAAATATACGATAACTTACATTGCGACCGACCGCAGCGGCAACACGTCGGACAAACAAGTTGATGTGAACTGCGACGTTGTAAAAGCCGACGTTACAATCGATGTGGCGCAAACCGACGTTACGTGCGGATTGTTTGAGCAAGTGTCCGTCGCCGACGCAAAGTCCGTCAAGGTCAACGGCGAAGGCGTATTTAACGTATCGGCACGGCTTGTTGCGCCCGACGGCAAACAAGTACGGATAGAGGACAATACCTTTATCCCCGACCAAACGGGTAAATACATGCTTACGTATACTGCAACGGATTACGTAGGCAATGCCTACACAAGGCAGTTTAATATTACCGTACAACCTCTTACAAAGCCCGTGTTTGTAACAAAACCCTACTTGCCCGTGGCGTTTATTTACGGTTTTAATTACGATTTGCCCGTAGCTCTTGCATACGAAGGCAAAGGTACTGCGATTCCGGCAAAAATCTACGTAGACAATGTCGAGCTAAACGGTGCGTTTACGCCGAGTGAAGCCCAGGTGACAAACGGGCAAGTTGCCGTCAGGTATGTTGCGCAAGGTACAAGCGTAACAGCCGAATACCAAACCGTGGTAAAGGTGGTTGCTCCCGTAGTAACGCAAGGTGAAGCGACTTACATCGACCAATCGGCGTACTTTGTTACAAGCAACGCAACGGCAACAATGGAAAAGGACTTTGTTTCCGTTGTATTTGGCATAGGCGGCAAGTTTGTTTTTGCAAACAAACTTAACTCACGCGCGGCAGGCTTAACTTTCGTGTGCGCCGACAAAACATTCGACAGTGTGCAAGTGGTATTGTCCGACAGTACCGACGTAAACAAAGTAGTTACCATTACAATCACCTATGCGGACGGCAAGTATTTCGTGGCTTTGCCGCATGACGGCAACTTGTACAATCTCGGTCAGAAGGGTAAAAGTATCGGCGTGTCGTACAATAACGACAATTACTCTGTTGTCGGGGTTGACAATGCCGTTTGCGGAAAAATTGCCTGTTACGACAACGGCAATGCGTTTGATGGTTTCGGTGACGCTGTGTACATCGGCGTGGCATGCAACACGCAAAGCGGCGCGACGATTAACTTTACAAACATTGTCAACCAAACATTGGGACACCGTTCTTCGGTGGGTGTAATCGGTTCAACCGACCTTATCGCCCCGCAAATCGTTGTCGATGACGACGCGGACAATAACTATAATATCGGCGATACGGCAACAATCCCCGCCGTAAAAGCATTTGACGTGCTTAACCCGATTCAGTCGGTCAAGGTTACGGTGGTTGCTCCCGACGGCACTCGCGTGCTGAACAATGCCGACGGCACAACGGAACACCCGATCAAGTTGGAACAATACGGCACATACGCGGTGACTTACACTGCAACGGACAACTTTGGCAAGCGTGCACCGTATTACAAAACAATTTCCGTCAAGGAAACGGAAAACCCAAGGCTTGAAGTAAACACTAAGGCAATCGGAAAAACCTACAAAGTCGGCGACAAAATCGAAATTCCGTCTTACACGGTGTCGGATAACAGCGGCAGTTACAATCTCGACGTAATGCTGATTTGCCCCGACAACTACATTGTGTATCTGTTAAACGACAACAGCGGCGAGATTACGTCTTGCTTAAATGCGGAAAATGCCAAGTTGCCAAGCGGATTGCTTGTTGACAAAAAAACTTTCAGACTTAACAAGTCCGGCGTGTACACATTGCGGTTTTTCGCCTATGATGAGTTTTACAATTGCGTTACGGTAGACGTAACAATTGTTGTGGAGTGAGGTGGCATATGAAAAACTTAACGAAAGTCATCTCTTTGCTGCTGTGTGCTGTCATGCTGTTTGCGCTTGCCGCATGCAACAAAAACGACACCCCGACGGACAACAAACCCGACAAAACGGCTTACAATCTTGTGCAAGGCGGGGTGAGCGAGTACAAAATCGTACTGTCGGCTACGGCAACCGCCAACGAACTGTTTGCCGCCAACGAACTGGCAAACTTCCTTAACCTTGCAACGGGGGCGGAATTGGAAATCGTGACCGACGAGGTATACCCGTCGTCCGATGCGATAATTGCTATCGGCAACACCAAGCAGGCGCAAGCGGCAAATGCGGTGTCGGAGCAAAATCTTGCAACATCGTCGTTTGTATTGAAAACCGTCGGTAACAGTCTGTATGTTACTGCCGACAAAAACGGCGACGGCGAAGCGTGCCTTTACGGCGTTTATCAAATTTTGCAGGACACGGTAAACTTCCGCGTGTATGCCGCAGACGAAATCGGCTACGATACGAACAGCGACACAATCCCGCTGTACAATTACGACAAGGTGTACAAGCCGACGTTCGACCAAAGGGAACTCGGTTACGCGTCCATTGCCAACGACGAAACGTACAAAAAACGTATGCGCCTCGTGTGGCACGACACGGATGTCCGCTGGACGTTGCACGGGCACACGCAAGCAAGTCACTTTGTCAATCCTGACTTCAGCGACACCTTACACCCCGAACACGAGGGTATGACTTACGGGCAAGCACATCCCGATTGGTTTGACGGCGGTCAGCTTTGTTGGAGCGCAGGTGCGGAAATGGAACGAGTTGCCGCCGAAAAATTGATTTGGTACATCGAAAACTATCCGCAAGGCGAGTATATCATGCTCGGGCAAATGGACAACACCGACTACTGCAGTTGCGACAGATGTAAGAAAAAAATGGCGGAACTGGGCATCAATCCTGCCGGCATGCAGATTTTGTTTTTGAACAACGTAATCAAAATTGCCGAGCAATGGCGCGCGGAGAATCGTCCCGAACAAGACGTTAAGTATGTTACGTTTGCTTACAACGGCACGTTGCAACCGCCTGTCAAAAAGGACGGTAACGGTAATCTTGTCGCAATAAACGATCAGGTAAAGCCGCACGACAAATTGTACATCTATTTTACGCCCATCGAAACGGACTTTGCAGTGGACCTGTCCAACCAGCGTAACTTGTCGGTTATGGAAGCGTTAAACGGCTGGAACGCTCTTGCGAGCGGCAGAATAATGGTGTACATCTACGACATCAATTTTCACAACTACTTTATCAACTTCAACAACTTCGGCACGGTGGAGGGCATGTATCGCGACTACCTCGACAACGGCGTGTACTACATGTATTCGCAGGGGCCCATCGATACTTGCGTACCGTGCTTCCAGGAAATGCGCGTGTTTGTCGAGTCGCAACTGATGTGGGACATCGGCCAAGGCTATGACAACCTTGTCAACGAGTTTATGCAAGCCTACTATCGTGACGCCGCGCCTGCTGTAAGAAAGTTTTACGAACTTATCCGCAATCGTTACGCGCGTTACTACGCCGTAGACGACACAAGTCTGGGCGGTGGAATTTACGACTCTATCGGTGACAGCGACATCTGGACGGAAAACCTTGTAAACGCTCTCGGTGACGCTCTCGATGACGCGCTTTCGGCAGTGGAAAAGTACAAAACGACAGACAACGAATTGTACGCTAAACTGCATGACAGAATCATGAAAGAGTACCTGTCGGTAATCTTTTTGAAACTCAGCTACTATCAGGCAAGTTACGGCTCGGCGGAAATCGCAGCGATGAAAGCCGACTTCAAGTACTACACAACGTATTTCCAGATTACCAACTACGCGGAAAACGACAGTTTGGAGGGACTATTTGACTGATGACTAAACGAAAAATCATTGTGTTGATTGCCTGTTTTGTTGTTTTGGTAGTTTGTTTGGTCGGATGCAACAAGGGCGAAAATGAAACTCAACTGAAATTTGAAACAAACAAAATTACTCTCAACCTCGGACAAATGGTGCAACTCGTGCCGACCTACCCCAAGGATTACTCCGACGTCAAGTGGACAAGTCGCAACGAGGCAGTAGCAACGGTGGACGGCAACGGCAATGTTACGGCGGTAGCAATCGGCAGTGCGGTAATCAAACTGACCGTCACCGTCGGGGAACAAACGCAAAGCGCGCTTTGCCGGGTGACCGTTGCCGAAAAGGGTGCAGAAGCCGTCGGGCAAATGATTGTGTCAGACAGAAATGTGGCAATATTTGCCGGCGAAAGTTACACTGTGAAGGCTTACTTGCAGTTTGGCGGCGAGCGTGTGACAGACGTTACCTGGACGTCGAGCGATACAAAGATTTGCACTGCGACAAACGGCGTAATTACGGGTGTTGCACAAGGAAATGCAACGGTCAATGCCGACTGCACCTACGGCGGAGTAAAGTACACTGCGGAAGTTACCGTTGTCGTTTCCCCAAAGCAACAAACGCTTTCGTTTGATTTGAAAAACGACTATATCGTCAAGGACGAAACGACGGAACTGAACGTGTATCTGGTCAAGGACGGCAAAGCAACCATGGTGGACAACTCCAATGTTACTTACACCGTTGACAGCGACGTCGCGTCCGTCAGCGGCAACGTGCTTACGGGCGTTGCGCCGGGCAAAGTTACGCTGACTGCAACTACCACGACGGAACTCGGGCAAATGTCTGCGTCGGTGCAACTTGACGTGTTGCGTTATTGCACGGTGGAATACACTGTGGAAGGTAACGTTGTCGCAACCGAGCAAGTACTCAACTCAAAGTGTACAAATACTGACGTTAAAAAGCCGTTATTGGACGGTTATGTATTCAAAGAGTGGACGTTGAACGGCAAAGCATTTTCTGCAGACAGCGTTGTCGACGACGATATAGTCGTAGAGGCAAGCTGGTACAAGGTGACAACAAACAACAGCGGTGATTACGTCACGGCAACCACATTGCACAAGTACCTTGACAATATCGGTTTTGTGCACGACGGTAGCGGCGAACAGGTAATGGACGACGGCTCGTTTAAGGTAAACATGCAAAAGGACGGCGTGTACAACTACTCCGTCACAATCCCGTTGTTTAACTTTGCTCGTCAGGGCGTAACACAGTTCAGTCTTGCACTTAACTATTCGCCGTGGACGGTTACGCTTGGCGGCACGCAACTCGTTGTCACTTCCACAAATGCCGACGGGCACAGTGTGTACGACTTCGTTGTGTACGCAACGTCGGACGGTGGCGCAAAACTGACAAACGGCAACGTCACGGTGCAACTTACACAAGCACAGGCAAACGGAGGAGAAGGCATTACCTTCGGATTTGTTCGCCCGGCAGGCAGTATCTATGCACAATGTGTGGTAAGTCCGATGGCACTGCGCACCTATGACTACAAGGCATTGCTGTCGGACAAGGCGGACTTGCTTGCAAAAATGACGGTCGATAGTGACAAAAACGAGTATTTCGGCTACTACGTAAGTTACTACGATTCGCTTGCGGTTGCTACGCCTTACGAACAACGACACATGGCTGTCCCCGAAGGTGTGGTGCATGCAAAGCAATTGTTATCCGGCACGTTTACTCTGGTCGACTTTACGAGCGACAAGCACGGGGTGACGGCAAGCAAAGCCGATGGCACGACTATTTACTCTGTTGCTTGCAAGTCCGGCGAGTTGGAAATCGACCCGAGTGGAACAAACGGATTGTACACGGTATATTTGCCAAAGGTAAACTATCTGTTGTTCAAGTCTGTCAGTTTTACGTACAAGACTTCCGACAATTACAGCGGTATCGGTTTCGAGCAAGGCAAGTTGCTGGTTAACGACAGCGGTATTTTGCAAGGGACAATTACGATAACCGTAACCGACGGCGTTGCTACGGCAGTGTTGCATGACAACAATCTGGGCGCGGAAGTAAGCATTGTGTTGCCGCAAGACGTGGCAAAAGGCACGGCTCAGATGCAACTGCTGTACGATGCGGCATTGTTTCGTAAGCTGACGATAAGCAACTTCACTGCGGAAATGTAATGGTGTTTTGTCAATCGGCAAGTAACCGCAAAAACAAGTTAGTAACCACGCTGTTTGTGGTAAAAAAATAAAAGGAGAACAAAAAAATGAAACAACGCAAATTATTGGTAGTGCTACTCGCGCTTGTTATGGTGTTGTGCGTTTGTGCAGTTGTCGCTTGTACAGTGAAAGAACAAGCAAAGGCAACGGGCGTAACGTTGGACGTCGGCAAGCTCGGTACATTGCAGGAAGGGGCTACGCTTGACGTAAGTAAAATCAAGATTACGGTCAGCTACTCCGACAAAACGCAAAAGGATATTGCCGCCGGCGATGTCACGCTGACCCTTGACGGCAAAGCGTACAACAAGGAGCCGTTGACCGAAGGCGAACATACCGTCAAGGTTAGTTATGTTCCTGCGGAAAACGCCGATCCTCTTACAGCGGAAGCAAAAATCACCGTGAGTCACGTACACAACTATGGCGAAGTGCACAAGGGTACGCCCGCAACTTGCATGACGGCAGGTACAAAAGATTACTACGAGTGCGCTTGCGGTAAAAAGTTTGTCAAGGACGGCGACAACTACGTGGAAACAACCGACCTGACAATCCCTGCAAAGGGACACGACTTTGAACACGGTACCGAAGTTGAAGGCAGTCGCAAAGCCGCAACATGCAGTGCCAAGGGCGAATATATTATCAAATGCGCAAACTGTGACGAAACAAAAAAAGTCGAATTGGAAATCGACGCCAATGCGCACGACTTTGCAGGTCAGCCGTATATTGACGGCGGTGCGGAAGGTCACTATCAACAGTGCAAACTTAACGGTGAACACCACAGCGCGACCGAAGCGCACGCCGGTGGCACGGCAACTTGCCAAAAACTTGCTAAGTGCGGCAAATGCAACGCCGAATACGGCACGTTGGCTGACCACGTTTACGGCGACATCGTACCTGCCAAGGACGCTACCATCGACGAAGAAGGCAACGTGGAATACAAAGACTGCAATGTTTGCAAAAAACATTTCGACAAGGACGGCAAGGAGATTGCAGATGTGACCATTCCGAAGTTGGAAGCGGTTACGATCAAGTTTGTCGGTATCGACCGCGCGGACATCCGCATTGCTAAGGGTACGACGACAACAATCGAAGAACCTGTTTTGGCTGACAATGTGTTTATCAATTGGACTGATGCCAAGGGCGAAGTGGTCGACGTGACGGCTGCGTTTAATGCGGACATTACGCTTACTGCCAACTTTAAGGAAGGTTACAACTTCAAAAAGAATCACGTAAATGCAGCTGCAACTACAACAACGGAAAATGCAGAAGCAGGCACGGTGTCGGTAGACGGAAATTTTGAAACGGGTATTCGCTACCAATTGCCGACAAACGGGGCATTGTACAACATCACGTTGCCTTGCGTAAACTACTCCAAGTTTACAGTGGTGCTGTTCAAGTGGAAGTCTGCGGCTTGGACTCAAACGGGTATCGACGGCGCACGTAACCACTCTGGAAACGATCAAGAAGGTATCATCGAAGTCGTAAACGAAAACGGTACATACAGAATCATTTGGATGGATGCTGCAAATAAAGACATTTATTGGTCGAGAACGATTTCCGACAACGAAGTTATCAACGGCACGAAGGGACTTGCAATTATTGAAGCACAAACACTTGCCGACGGTCGTTGGTTGGACATTGAAGTTTCTGCGGTATCACACGTTTATAATGACGGTGTTTTGCAACGTGTAGCCGTAAAGGACGGAAACGATATGTTCCGTGAAAGTTACGGCAGCTACGATCCTAACGGAAATAGCGGTAACTGGACTCTTGCGCTGCAAGCCATCGATTACACAAAACATACCTCGGTAACATTCAATTGGAATTTCAGTAATCCTTGGGCTCGTATTGGACTTAATCGCGCGGATGAAATGTTTGATGCGGGAACATCTATGAGTGGTACATTGACCATTGCCAAAGATGCCGAAGGTAAGTATGTTGCGACATTGTCTAATGCGGCAGGAAGCAGTTGTACGAAGGTTTTGGATGAAGAAGTTGCAAGCGGCATGAAAGGACTTGTGCTTTTCTTTGGTTCGGATCAACCCTATAGAACGTTTGTGATTGACGCTATTCCGACCTTTGCATAACTAACTACATTTTACGGCAGTCGAGTGTTCGACTGCCGTAAACAAATTAAGGTGCGCTTATCTTAAACGCGCAAAACGCGGAATGGCTTTCTGCCGTTCCGCACATATCGTCGGGCGTGGGTAAATACCGCAAACGACGCAAATTTTACAATCGTATCAACTTTTTGTTGACAAATTACATTAAGGAAAGATGCTGCTATGAAGAAAACTCGTTACCTATTTTTATTGGCGGTGATTTTCGCTGTGTGTCTGACGTTGTGCGCCTGCGTGCACACCGGCGGTACTGCGGAAGTGAAAAAATTGATGATTGAACGGTCAATGTTTTCGGGTCTGAAACAGGGTGACAGAATCGACATAGACAAAGTGTCCGTGCATTTGACTTATACCGACGGGCGTTATGCCGAGGTTGCCGACAAGTGCGTGTTCGAGTTGGACAACGAATTGTACAACGGACAACCATTGACTGTCGGAGAGCATTGTTTTTCCGCAAAGTATCCGCTTGCCGACGGTAAGTATTATGTTGCAAGCGTAGTCTTTTTCGTTGCCGAGGAAGTTGAACCTGATCCCGCCCCAAACCCCGATCCGACGCCTGATCCGCAACCGCACGAACACAATTTCGGCAGTTGGCAAGCGGAAGTTGCACCGACGTGTACAAGTTTGGGTATCGTTGCTCACAAAGATTGTCTGTCGTGTGGTAAACACTTCGATGCCGAAGATAATGAAATCGCAGATATTGCAATTCCGACGAACCCGAATGCTCACGATTTCGGCGTTTGGGTTAATGGGGTTTCTGCGACGATTTTTTCCGACGGAATTGTTGCACACAAGGATTGTAACCGCTGTAAAAAGCATTTTGACGGCAACGGTGCGGAATTGCCAAGTATTGTTTCGCCGAGGATTACGCCGACATATGACGATATTATCAGGAATTTTTCTCTGTCAACCTACGACACCCAAGGCTACGACCTTGCAAACCCTGCCCGAAACCTATTTGTACGCGTTGTAACAAGCGGAAGTTATTCGGGTACACTCGAAGTTCAAACGCAGCCTATGTCGGGCGGTAGCGGTGTATATGCAATCGCTTTGCCTCGGATAGACTTCCGTACAAACATTGTCGTGAGGACAACGTTGTCTACAAACAATGCGCAAGGCGTATCGTTGTTTGACGGGGGCTATGTTGCGGCAAACGGCACAATACTTACATTGCTTTCCGACGGCACAAAAGTTGTCGCTGCATTGTCGAACGCCGGCGGCGAAACGTTGCAAACCGTGGAATTGACTGACGGCAATATAATTTGCGGAGCAAACGGTGTTACATTATATGTGCAAGGCATTCAATATACGTCGATGTATTTGTCATCCATGGTGGGTATGGATATTTCGGCAGAAGAAGCGGCAAGTCAACAATTGCAACTCGGACAATCAACATCCGACAATTTGGCAAGTTATTCGGTGGTGTACGACTATGCCGACGACGATATGAATATTGTAGCAAGCGATTTGGCAAATTTGCTTGAAGAAGTAAGCGGTTTGTTTTATAATGTATTTGGCACTTATGGCGGCTCGGTGGTGAAACCGGACTCGCACTATATCGTATTGGGCGGTAATCTTGCCAAGCGAAACGGACTGCAAAACTTTGGACTGACTCAGACAAACGGCTACAATATCAAGCAAAAACACACAAATTTGTACGTTTACTCGCCCACATCTTACGGCACGATAAAAGGCGTTTACGGGTTGCTGGCTCAACTTGCCGGCTTTGAGTTTTTTGCAGCCGATACGTACACTTTCGACAATTCAAGTGCGCTTACTGTCATGTCGGACTACGAATTGGCGACAAATTTTGACTTCAACTACTCCGTGGCGGGCACTGCGGAAGCGGCCTACAACAAACTGTATGCCTATCGTCTCGGTATGATTTCCGATTGGCTTGCATTCAGCGGGGCAGGTGTAAACGTGAGTTCTAACGTTCACAATCATCTCGACATTTTGCCGTATGAAACATACGGAACGGCGCATCCGCAATGGTACACATACAAGTCCGACGCAGGTACGTATGTGTTGAATCTTGACGCCACGGACAGCGTAATGGTCGGAGCTGTGGTAAACTCGCTCAAACAAGTGTTGGCAGCTAAACCGAGACAGGAAATATTCGTATTCGGACAAGCCGACACGCAGTACGGACCGAACGTTGCCGACTACCTTGCGTTTGTCAATGCGGTAACAGCCGATGTCGACGTGTATTTGCAAACCAACGAACCGAACAGACAAATTATTGTGACGATGCTTGCTTACAACGGAACTTTTGTTCCGCCGCAAAACGGTAGTTTTTTTGTCGGGACAAATGCTAAAGCAGCGGTAATGTTTGCTCCCGTCGGCGGAAAGCACAATAAAGCATACGACAGTTCCGACAACAAGCAAAAGAACACCTCGACGGGTGAGTTTGACTCCGAAACGATTGCCGAGCGACTAAACGAGTGGTCGGCATTGCCCGGCGCGACTGTAATTAGTTGGCTGTACGGCACCGATTACTTCAATTATATGATGCCGTTTGACACGCTTTCGGCAATGCAAGCAAACGTCAGATTGGCAAAGGCTGCCGGCGACGAGTTGTTGTTTTACCAATTGCAAACATACGGAGGTTCTACTGTAGGCAGCGACTGGCAACGGCTAAAACTGTACGTTGCAAGTAAACTTGCCAAAAACGCAGATGCAAGCGTGGACGGGCTGATTGACGACTTTTGCAACGCTTATTTCGGTGTGGCGGCAAGTGAAATGAAACAATTGCTTGCGACCGAACGCGCCGACTTGTATAAAAAGCGTAATGCAAGCGGTAACGCCGATTGGTACGGTCTTGTAAACGGTTCGGCGTTGTTACTCAACAAAAAATGCTTTCCGCTTATCACCGTAAACGGATACATGAAGACTATCGACAGCGCAAAAGTAAAGGTTGAAGCCGCCTACAAAAATGGAGACTTGACCGCTACGGAACGGGACAAACTGATGGAACGTATTGACATTGAAAGTTTGACTTTCCGTTATATTCTCGTTTCAGTGCACGGCTACACAAGATACGACA
>OMNQ01000206.1_pt1 | contig 19360 bp, 18 predicted proteins | sample 1673871 | NCBI WGS metagenome assembly OMNQ01 (sample SAMEA103958130, study PRJEB25191) | human gut metagenome | biome: human-associated habitat [ENVO:00009003]; feature: intestine environment [ENVO:2100002]; material: feces | place: Germany | collected 2013/2015
AAAACTACCCGCGGAGATACACTTATTCTGATGTTAATGTATCCCCGCGGGAATTATTCTGCTTATCCCACCTGGCTGTTGTCAAGTATGATGGTAAACGGTCCGTCGTTTACCAGTGAAACCTTCATGTCTGCACCGAAGATACCGTGCTCAACGACAGGAGTCTGTGCGCGGCACAAATCTATAAATGCTTCATACATGCGGCAGGCTTCGTCCGGTGCCTTGGCATTGGTAAATCCGGGTCTGTTTCCGTGACGGCAGTCGGCGCATAAAGTGAACTGCGAAATGACGAGAAGTGAACCATCGACGTCGGCAAGGGATTTGTTGGTCTTGCCGTTCTCGTCCTCAAAAATACGGAGTTTCAGCATCTTGTTGACGAATTTCGGAAGCATCTCATCTGTGTCATCGGCCTCAATACCGACAAGGACAAGCAGGCCCTTGCCAATGCTGCCCACGGTGGAACCGTCCACAGAGACGGAAGCATTTGTTACACGCTGGATTACTAATTTCATAAGTTACACCTCGAAAGCTTTCTTTATGCTGTCATAATGCAGGAAAATTCCCTGACTGCCGAGTTCTTTGATTTCATCCGGTGTGGCAAAACAAAATCCTGCAGTTTCCTCGGTCTGCAGATGAACATCTTCCTCATCAAAATCACCGGTAAATCTGTAGACATCAACAAAGTAATTGTCGCCCTCGCCCGGATTGTCCCTGCGGTATGTAAAAAGATATCCGCCGCCAAAATTATTTACGTCAAGTCCTGTTTCCTCAAGAACCTCACGCCTTACCGCCTCGGCAGAACTTTCGCCGGCCATTGCGGCACCACCCGACACCTCCCAGTGACCCGGAGCCCAGGCTTTGGTCATAACCCTTTTGGTAATGAGGAAACGTCCGTCCGTGCGCTGCATTACGCCGAGAACGGTCAGATGGTACTCGCCGTCCTTAAGATGCCAGTCGTTACGCTTCATGGTACGGCCGGTAGGTTTCTTATCGCTGTCGTATATGTCCCAGAATTCTATTTTATCGCTCATGGTCAGAGCCCTCCATTCACAAATAAATCGTGAATAATTATACAATATATGAATTGGGTGGTCAAGATGTCCGATAATGCTTGACAGGCAAGGAGGGGAGATTATAATATATCTAACAGTAGGAGTATGACATAGAGGGATTTGACACAGGGAAGTATGGGAACTGAAATGTGGGCGGATTTAATTTGTCGGAGACTACTTACACGATAAGGAGGATTTATAATGAACAGATTTAAGACAATCGGTGCAGTGGCGTTAGCGGCAGTTATGCTTACGGCCTGCGCTAAAACGGCGACAACGGATAACGGAGCGCAGAATGAAACAAAGGCAGCCGCAGTGGAACTCAGTGCAGAGCAGTTGGACTATCTCACAACACAGGCGGGTTTGACGGAAGACTCCATAGCGTTAATGGATTACGAGGCCATTAACTGGCATCTCCTCGGAACCGGCATGGAACTGTATAACAAGAGTTCGGGTGTTGAGGTGAATGGTATCACATATAAGAACGAATCCGGAACGGATTATATTAATGCGGTATCAGAGAGTGAGGAACCGATTACACTTGATGAAGTGTATGCCATAAGGGATAAGGAAGCGGATATCAGACTGGAAGACTTCATGAAGTATTCGTTTGAGATTAAAGTCATCAATGCCGAAGACGGAACATATGCCATGTATGTACCGGTAAAGGATTACGAAAACACCTACGTTGTGACGGCTTTTAAGGAATTGGATGACGGAACCGTTAAATTAAAAGTGCCGTTTCTGGTATATCCAAAAGATGATGGAACCGAAATTGTTTTTTCAATAGATTATGACAAGGCATTGTTTGACACATTCTATGAAAACGGCGATTATTCGATTGATGGCAAGCTTTTCTACGGAATCCAGTATTCGTCGGTAACGGACAAATCGCTTGTGTTGCAGGTGTTCAACAATACCGATGAAGAAGTGTCGATTGGTAAAGGATTTAAAATATATAAATTAAACGGCACGGATAAAGAACTTGTAGTTGAGGACGAACACGAAATCGGACAGGCGGTTTCGAAGTCCTCATGGGGTACAAGACCGATTTCGTTCGGAGAGGGTAAAACACTTTCTGCCGGCAGTTACATCATTGAATTTGGTGATGATAAGACGGGCGGAGAACTCGAATTTGAAGTAAAATAGGATATGGTTTAGAGCGGCGTCGTCCATAACAGGGCGGCGCCGTTTTATAATTGCAATACGGTAAAAAATAATTTTCAAAAATTCCGCCGGATATGGTATGATATATATACATTTTATATTGTAATGAGGATAAGCCTATGAAGAGAATCGGGATAATAGCCGCCGTGATACTGGTGCTTGTTATTGCGGGAATATTGGTGATAAACGGTCGTAAGATTGATACGGATGTTACAAGGGAGCACACGAAAGTGGGCGTTATTTTAAACGGTGTGAAGGATGACAGAAGCTGGAGCCAGTCGCATTATGAGGGAATGGAGCAGTGCGCAGCCAGACTGAATCTGGATGTGGAATACAGGGAAAAGGTTCCTAAGGATGAGACGAGCATTGACGTTATGGATGAACTTATCGACAATGGCTGTAAGATCATAATATGCGACTCATATTCTTACGAGGAATGGGAACTGGAGGTGGCTAAGGAACATCCGGAAGTGTATTTTCTGCATGCGTCAGGAACGAAACAGAATAAAAATATGGCGACTTTTTTCGGGAGAATGTATCAGATAAGGTATCTGTGCGGGATAATAGCCGGAATGCAGACGGATACGGATGAAATCGGATATGTTGCGGCATTCCCGATTGAAGAAGTGAACAGGGGGATTAATGCTTTTACACTGGGGGTGAAGAGTGTTAATCCGCAGGCAAAGGTTTATGTTTCGTGGAGCATGAGCTGGGATGATGATGAGGCTGTGGCAGATGCGGCATACAGACTTCTTGACGGACGGAATATAGATGTGGTTACGACGCACAGTGATTCTCTTAAGGCAATTGATATTGCAAGTGGAAGAGGATTGTGGACAATAGGATATAATTACGATAACAGCGATAAATACGGTGATAAATATCTGGCCGCGGCAGTATGGGATTGGGGTGATTTCTATGAACAGCGGATTCTGGAGTGTCTGCAGGGACGCTTTCAGGGAGTAAATTATTGGGAAAGCATGGATACGGGAATAGTGAAACTGACTGAATTGTCAGACAGGGTCAAACCCGGAATCAGATATGCTGTTGAAACTGCAAAGGCGAAGCTGATGAAAGGCGGATTTGATGTTTTTTACGGACCTGTTTATGATAATAATGGTGAACTGAGGATTAAAGAAGGCGAGAACATATCCGATAAGACAATGATGCATGATTTTAAATGGTATGTGGAAGGAGTGGAAACGGTTGGGTAATAACAGAAGCAGAAATATATTAATAATATCAGGGCTTTTTGTGATGCTTCTGATTGCCGTGTTCCTGATATATAACGGAAGACACAGGGACTATGATGAGAGAATAGTCGGATTTATCATGAACGGCAGGATTGATGAAAACGGGTGGAATACCGAGCATTATGCCGGAATCAAAGAAGCATGTAATGATTTGAATATAAAGCTTCTCGTAAGGGAAAGCATAGAAGAAGGATCCGGAAAATGCAGGGAGGCCATAGAAGATCTTATCGGCAAGGGCGCAGGAGCCATTGTTCTGTTAAGTTATAATTATGTACAGGAGGCCGATGATGTTATAAAAGCAAATAAAAATATCGTTTTTTACACAACTGATGCAGAAAGCATAGCGGATAACGTCATTCCTTATTTCAGCAGACTGTATCAGGCAAGATATCTGTCGGGCATTATTGCCGGTATGGAAACTAAGAGCGGAAAAATCGGATATGTGGCAGCGATGGATAACAGTGAGGTTAACAGAGGAATCAATGCATTTGCGCTTGGAGTGCAGAGGGTCAATAAAGATGCGGTTGTGATAGTGAAGCGCACCGGAAGCTGGGAAAATAAATCAGAAGAGGTTGCAGCGGCGGACAAACTGATAGATGCCGGTGCTGATGTACTGACATGTCATCAGAATAGGGGATATTCAATTGAAGAAGCAGACAGGAAAGGAATTTATACCATAGGTTATCATTCAACTCCGGAGGATGTATCCGATAAAATGCTTACTTCAATAGAATGTGACTGGAGTGCTATATATAGCATTATATTATCCGAATACTGCAAGGGAACCAGCGGAAGACAGAACCATTATTGGATTGGGATTGAAGATGGTGCCGTCAGTCTGTCATCATATTCGGATGATGTGACAGATGATATGAAAACGGAGGTTGCGAAAGCAAAGGATGAAATAACAGGCGGCCGCGATGTGTTTTCAGGCGTTATATTCGATAATAAGGGCGAACTGCGGTGCATGCGCGGGGAGACCATGACCGACGATAATATACTTAACAACGTCGACTGGCTTGTGAAGGGGGTGCAGCTGTATGAAGAGTAAACGTGAAGGCCGGCATATTCCTCAAAAAATAATTCTGGTTACGGCGGTATTCTGTCTTGTCATATCTTTTATCGGTATTATTATGACCGGTAAACTTAAGAAACTGTTTATACAATATATTGAAGACAGGGTGGCCGAAGAAGCAGATATAATGGCACAGACAGCCGAAGAGAAATTTGAAAACGAATTTCAGGAACTCAGGCAGATTGCGTATATACTCCAGAAAGAAAAGATAAGTGTCAATAATGTGCCAGGACTGAATCTTGCCGGTGGAAAAACAGGCGTGCTGGATATTGACGGTAAGGCAATGTCCGGGGATGAGATTTCGATGGCGGAATATCCCGGAATAAGGGAATCCTTCAGAGGCAATGAGAGTGTGTGTTATAACGATAACGGTGGGATTTTGTTCTCGGTGCCGGTGTATTCCGGTGAGAATATCAAATATATAGTTTACAAATTATATGCCAAGTCAGAACTCAGGGACAAATTTGCGCTGGATTGCTGCGATGGCAGAGGAGGGGTACTCATTACCGATAAGGAAGTCACGGTTGTTCCGGTCTCCAATTCCAAATATTCCGAGGATTTCTGGACATCCGGCGAGGTCAGTAAGGTGATATCGGATATAAACAGCAGGCTCAATATATATACATCGGCAGCGGGGTATTGTGAATACGGAGAGAAGGTATTCCTGTTTATGGCGGAAATCGGATATACAAAGATGTATATCATGGGAGCCATACTTATGGTAATGCTTGTAATTGCAATGATATATCTTTTTGGCACAGATAAGAAAGCGCGTGAAAGAGATGAATTCCGCAAAGCCAAGATTGCGGCAGAAGAAGCCAGCCGTTATATGAGCGAATTTCTTGCGAAAGTATCGCACGAGGTCAGAACACCTATTAATGCCGTGCTTGGAATGGATGAGATGATATTACGCGAAAGCAGAAACCGCGATATTAAGAAATACGCGGTCGATATCCAGACGGCGGCACGTTCGCTGCACAGTATCTTTAATGAAATTCTTGATTCTTCCAAGATTCAGTCCGGACGCATGGAGATAGTTCCGGTCGAATATAATCTCGGAATAATGCTTAATGAACTTGTGAGCATGGTTTCGGTACGAGCCGCAGAGAAGAATCTTGAGCTGGTGGTGGATGTGGATGACAGTATGCCGTCGGTTCTTAAGGGCGATAATCTGAGAATCAAGCAGGTGGCTGTAAATCTTCTGACCAATGCAGTCAAGTATACACATAATGGAAGGGTTACGCTTAAGGTGGATGGCGTGAAAAAAGATGACGGTATTTTTGTGATGCATATGGAGGTAAATGATACCGGCATAGGAATCAGGGAAGAAGAGATACCGAAAATTTTTATGCCATACCAGAGAATTGACCTTGAGAAAAATCACAGCATAGAGGGCACCGGACTCGGAATGGGAATAACGGTGCAGCTGTTAAGACTTATGGACAGCGAGCTTCATGTCGAGAGTGAGTATGGTGTGGGAAGCACATTTTATTTTGATTTGAAACAAGTAATTATAGATGATACGCCGATGGGAAAACTGGAACTTATAGCTGACAAAAGGGCGGATGAATATAATTATGAGGCACTTTTTGCGGCTCCGGACGCGAAAGTTCTTGTTGTGGATGATAATGAAATCAATCGTAAAGTTATTAAGAATCTTCTTAAAGAAACAGGAATACAGGTATTTGAAGCAAACAGCGGAACAGAATGTATCGAACTCGTAAAGACGAACAGATATGATGTAATTCTGTTAGATCATATGATGCCGGGACTTGACGGAGTGGAGACATTGCGTGTTCTCAGAAATATGGATGATAACCTGTTCCGCGGAGTTCCGATTATCATGATGACGGCCAATTCAATATCAGGAGCGAGAGATGATTATCTCAATCTGGGATTTGACGATTATCTGTCCAAACCGATTGATGCCAAGCGGCTTGAAAAACTGCTTTTAAAGTTTCTGCCGGACAGGCTTATTACGAAAAACCTGCCGCAGATAAACTCCGGTAAACAGACGATACTTCCGGATATTGACGGCATTGACTGGCGATATGCAAGGATATTTGTGGATGACGACAATATGATCAGAATGACTGCACTTGATTTATATGACACGCTTGATGAAGAGATTGAGGGTCTGAATAAGCGTCTGGAAAGTGTTGATACCGAAGATGGTATGATGGATTACAGAATACAGGTACATTCACTTAAGGGAATTTCCCAGACCATCGGCGCCGTGCTTGCCTTTTCGCTTGCAAGAGTTACCGAAAAAGCGGCGATTGCGGGTGATGCGGAAAGAGTCAGAAGACTGCATTCTGAGCTTATCGAAGAACTAAACAGACTTCATGATGCAATGTCTGTTCTTAAGAATGATTCTCAATATTGATTTTGAATCCTAAAAATGCTATTATAAATCCGTAGTCCGATAATGGATGTGATTTACACACGGAGGTATGGAATGAGCGTTAAAAAAGATACATACAAAATACAGGCGCAGACGATAATCAAAAATCTGGCGCGCAGGAATATGGAAGGTTTTTATTGCGATACCAAAGAAGACGCGGTTAAGAAAGCACTTGAAATAATGGAGAAAGGTTCCGTGATCGCATGGGGCGGCTCCGAATCCATCAAGGAATGCGGACTTATGGAGGCTATTTCTGACGGAAGTTATGAACTTATCGACCGCGCGAAGGCTGTGACCCCGGATGAGCAGAGGAAGCTGTACGCATCAATAGTGATGAGCGATTATTACCTTATGAGTACCAATGCAATCACGCTTGACGGTGAACTTGTGAATATTGATGGCAACGGTAACCGTGTTGCGGCACTTATACATGGCCCGGCACATGTGCTTATAATAGCCGGAATGAATAAAGTTACAGCAGATGTGGAATCGGGATATAAGCGTGTTAAGGAAGCAGCCTGCCCGCCCAATGCCGTAAGGCTCAAGAAAGAAATTCCGTGCGCATTGACGGGATGCTGTGCGGACTGCCTCGCACCGCAGTGCTTCTGTAACCAGATAGTTGTTACCAGAAGGAGCGGACATGAAGGACGAATTAAGATAATTCTCGTAGGAGAAGAACTTGGATATTAGGAGGATAAAGAAATGTATAACGTAATGCAGATTAATGATGATGTGACATATGTTGGAGCAAGTGACAGAAAGCTTGCGCTTTTTGAAGCGGTATATCCGCTTGTAAACGGAGTTTCATATAACTCTTATCTCGTAAATGATGAGAAAACCGTACTTCTCGATACGGTTGACCGTTCGGTGAGCGGAGTTTTCTTTGAAAATATAGCGCATGTTCTTGACGGCAGAAAGCTTGATTATGTAATAGTAAACCATATGGAACCGGATCATGCAGCGACACTCGGAGAACTGGTGTTACGCTACCCTGAAGTTAAGATAGTTAGCAATGCCAAGGTCGTAGCCATGATAAAGCAGTTCTTTGATTTTGATGTGGACGCAAGGGTAGAGGTTGTTGCGGAAGGAGACACATTCTCAACAGGAAAGCACACGTTTACTTTTGCCATGGCACCGATGGTACACTGGCCGGAGGTCATGGTAACATTTGATACCACTGACGGAATACTTTATTCGGCGGATGCATTCGGAACATTCGGAGCATTAGCGGGCAATGTGTTTGCGGATGAAGTTGATTTTGAGAATAAGTGGCTTGATGAGGCCAGAAGATATTATACCAATATCGTCGGCAAATACGGTCCGCAGGTTCAGATGGCACTTAAGAAAGCACTTGCGCTTGACATAAAGATGATATGCCCGTTACACGGCCCGATCTGGCGTGAGAATATTGCCTGGTTTGTGGACAAGTACAATAAGTGGAGCACTTACACACCGGAGGATAATACTGTTCTTATCGCGTATGCATCTATATACGGCGGAACAGAGAATGCGGCGAATATCCTTGCATCCGAACTTGCGAAAAAAGGTATTAAGAATATCGCAATGACAGATGTGTCAGTAACACATCCATCATATATTATATCCGAAGCATTCAGATGCTCGCATATTGTTTTTGCGGCACCGACATACAATGCCGGAATATTTACCCCGATGGAAACGCTGCTTCTTGACCTTGCTGCACACAATCTGCAGAACAGGACAGTGGCATTCATTGAGAACGGAAGCTGGGCACCGATATCAGCCAAGTTAATGGGCGATATCGTGGCAAAGATGAAGAATATGACCGTGCTCGCATCAAAGGCAACTCTTAAATCAACCGTTAAGGATGCACAGAGAGAAGAGCTTAAGACGCTGGCATCGGAAATAGCGGAAACTTTATAAAAATAAGTATACAAACCCTCCTCCTTAAGTTATAATATTACCGATAATCTTTATCAATAGATTATGGGTATTTGGGAAACTATTGTGAGTTACAACTGAAAGGAGAAGGGTATCTTTATGTCTAACCAAATCGACACGAAAGTGCTGGATGGGATTATGCAGGCGCATGACTATAACCCTGCGCAGGTTATTGCCATTATGCAGGATATTCAGAAAGAATATCGTTACCTGCCCGAAGCAGCGTTAAGCTATATCGCATCCGGACTTAAAATCAGCGAAGCCAAGGTGTATGGCGTAGCTACATTCTACGAGAATTTTTCACTTGAACCCAAAGGCAAATATGTAATTAAAGTATGCGACGGAACAGCATGCCATGTCAGGAAATCCGTTCCGATTCTGGAAGAATTCAGAAATGTTCTGGGAGTGAGCAGTGAGCATCCGACCACGGAGGACGGACTTTTTACCGTAGAGACGGTATCATGTCTCGGCGCATGCGGCCTTGCGCCTGTATGCACGGTCAATGATGTTGTAAATCCTGCAATGACCCCTGAGAAAGCGAGAGATATAATAAATGATATTCGCAAGGAGGAACAGGATGGTAATTGATTCAAGAGAAATGATGAAGCAGGCCAGGGAAGAATTTGCTCTGGCACTTAATGCGCAGCGCAAGCAGATACTTATATGTGCGGGAACCGGATGTGTTGCCGGAGGTTCCCTTGATATTTATGCGAGGATGAAGGAGCTTATAGAGGCAGCGGGACTGGAATGCCAGGTGCGTCTTGAAAAAGAACCGCACGACGGAAGTATAGGACTTAAGAAGAGCGGATGCCACGGATTCTGCGAGATGGGACCGCTTATAAGAATAGAGCCTATGGGCTGGCTTTATGTGAAAGTTAAACGGGAAGACTGCGAAGAAATAATAGAACGCACTATTCTTCATGATGATATAGTTGAGAGACTTGTGTATAAAGATAAGGACGGTAATCCGTATTATAAGCAGGCGGATATTCCTTTTTATAAGCAGCAGACGAGAATTGCACTTGAACACTGCGGACATATTAATGCGGAATCCATTAAAGAATACATAGCCGTAGGAGGATATACGGCACTTGAAAAAGCACTTTTTGAAATGACGCCGCAGCAGATTGTGGATGAGGTAACAGAAGCGTCGTTAAGAGGACGCGGAGGCGGAGGCTTCCCGACAGGACGTAAATGGGCGCAGGTGCTCGCACAGAAGGAACCGGTAAAATACGTTGTATGTAACGGAGACGAAGGAGATCCGGGTGCGTTCATGGACCGCTCAATGATGGAGGGTGACCCGCACCGCGTAATAGAAGGAATGATAATTGCCGGAATAGCGACCGGTTCACACCATGGTTACATATATGTGCGTGCCGAATACCCGCTTGCCTGTGAGAGACTTCAGAAGGCCATAGACCAGGCGATGGAATACGGACTGCTTGGTGAGAATATAATGGGCTCCGGATTTGATTTTGATATGCATATAAGCAAAGGCGCCGGTGCATTTGTATGCGGCGAGGGCAGTGCTCTCACGGCATCCATTGAAGGCAACAGAGGTATGCCGAGAGTTAAGCCGCCGAGAACGGTTGAACATGGACTTTTTGACAAACCGACAGTACTTAATAATGTTGAGACATATTGTAATGTTCCGCCTATTATCAATAAAGGTTCGGAATGGTATAAAGGCTTCGGACCTGAGAACAACCACGGAACCAAGGCGTTCGCGCTGACAGGTAATGTTAATAACACGGGACTTATCGAGGTTCCTATGGGCACTACATTGCGTAAGGTAATATTTGACATCGGCGGAGGCGTCAAGGGCGGCAGTTTCAAGGCAGTGCAGATAGGCGGGCCATCGGGCGGATGCCTTTGCATAAGTGCGACAGAGGATCATCTGGATATGCACCTTGATTTTGATTCGCTTAAAAAAGTCGGTGCGATGATAGGCTCGGGCGGACTCGTTGTAATGAATGATAAGAGCTGCATGGTTGAAGTGGCGCGTTTCTTTATGAATTTTACACAGAATGAGTCCTGCGGTAAATGCGTTCCGTGCCGCGAGGGAACCAAGAGAATGTTGGAGCTTCTTACGGACATAACGGAAGGACGGGGAACGCTTGAACATATAGATATGCTTGAAGAACTTGCGGATACCATATCCAATACAGCCTTATGCGGACTTGGCAAGACAGCGGCATCACCGGTTGTCAGCACTCTCAAATATTTCAGGGATGAGTATATCGCGCATGTGGTTGACCATAAATGTCCGTCAGGACAGTGCAAAGCTCTTGTGACGTTAAGGATTAACCCGGATAAATGCAAGGGTTGTACCAAATGTGCCAGAATGTGTCCGGTCGGAGCAATCACCGGCGAAGTGCGTAATCCGCACGTTATTGATACCACGAAGTGTATCAAGTGTCTTGCGTGCATGAACGGATGTAATTTCGGCGCAGTGGAAGAAGTATAGGAGGTCCGGATATGGGAAAATATATGATAATAGACGGTATTCGTACCGAATTTACAGATGAGCGTAATATTTTACAGGTAATACAGAAAGCCGGAATACATGTGCCGACATTCTGCTATTATTCTGACCTGTCAATATACGGCGCATGCCGTATGTGTGTCGTGGAAGATGACAGAGGCAACATAATGGCATCATGTTCCACTCTTCCGAAGGATAAAATGGTTATTAAGACCAACACAGGAAGACTTCATAACTACCGCAAGATGATACTGGAACTTCTGCTGGCATCACACTGCAGGGACTGTACCACATGTGAGAAAAATCTTAACTGCAGGCTCCAGCTTCTCGCCAAGAGATTCGGACTTAATGACATAAGATTTAAGAATACAAGAAAACACCTTCCGGTGGATGCCTCGTCGCTGTCGATAGTGCGCGAGCCGGATAAATGCATCCTCTGCGGGGACTGCGTGCGTATGTGCAATGAAGTACAGCATGTCGGCGCCATAGATTTTGCCGGAAGAGGCGCGGATATGGTAGTAAGCCCGGCTTTCGGAAGGGATATTGCGCAGACGGAATGTGTCAACTGCGGACAGTGTGCGGCGGTGTGTCCTACCGGAGCGATTACCATCAAGAAAGACATTAAAGATGTATGGAAAGCCATATATTCTCCGGGCAAACGTGTGGTTGCACAGGTTGCGCCGGCGGTCCGTGTGGCAATCGGGGAGGAATTCGGCCTGGAACCGGGCAAGAACTCCATCGGTAAAATTTTTACCGCTATGAGAATGATAGGATTTGATACAGTGTTTGATACGAGCTTTGCCGCGGATCTTACCATTATGGAGGAATCGGCGGAGCTTGTTAAGAAACTCGAAAAAGGCGATAACAAATATCCGCTTTTCACATCATGCTGTCCGGGTTGGATAAGATTTGCCGAGACAAAGCACCCGGAACTTCTGCCGTACATATCGACCTGCCGTTCACCTATGGAAATGTTCGGTGCGGTCATTAAAGAGTATTACAAACCGGCTGATAAGGAAGCGGGCCTTGAGACGGTATCGGTTGCCGTGATGCCTTGCGTAGCCAAGAAATACGAGGCTGCAAGACCTGAATTCGTAAGGGACGGAGTACCGGATGTTGATTATGTGATCACGACCAAGGAACTTATAAGCATGATCCGTGAGCTTGGCATACAGTTTAACGAACTTGAACCGGGTTCTCCGGATATGCCGTTCTCGATATCATCGGGTTCCGGAGTTATCTTCGGTGTGACCGGAGGAGTTATGGAAGCAGCACTTCGTAAAGTTGCGGATAAGAGCGATTTTGCCATGAAGGAGATTGAGTACAGCGGTATCCGCGGAATGGACGGAGTCAAGAAGGCGGAGGTCACGCTTGGAGACAAAACCTTAAGGCTTGGTGTCGTAAACGGACTCGGCAATGCCGACAGACTTATTGAGCTTATAGAAAGCGGAGAGGAACATTTTGATTTTGTTGAAGTTATGGCGTGTCCTTACGGATGTATAGCCGGCGCAGGCCAGCCTTTCAGCCACAAATCTGACAAAGCAAGACGTTCACAGGGAATGTACAAGGCTGACAAGAGCGCGGTTATCAAATGCTCTGATGAGAACCCGGTTGTAAGGGAACTTTACGAGTACGGACTGCTTAAAGACAGGGCACACGAACTGCTTCATACCAAATAAATACTGTAATGTCTGGCTAAATATTACAGTATCACATATAAGATAGATATTATATAATGTGTATAGGATTTCGGTCTTATACACATTTTTAATGCGCGGACATGGACGGAGGTTTGGCATGAGAACGGGAAAAATATTAACATTTGCGGCAATAATGCTTGCAGCGGTAGTGAGCGGATGCTCAAATGGTAATAAGCAGGATATGCATACTGATACATCGGAAGTTGTTTTTTCCAGACAGGGTGGCGTATATGATGAAGAATTTGAACTTGAACTGACATCTAAAGGTGCTATATATTATACGATAGACGGAAGTGATCCTTCTGAGAGTGATACATCAATAAAATATGACGGAGAGATTAAAGTGGCAGACAGAAGCGGGGATGCCAATATCGTTTCGGCTGTATCTCCTACATTGTTCTGCACTAATTTCAGCGATTATTCCAAGGATGACGGTCTTATATGCCGTATAGATGCTCCATCGGATGACGCCGTGGATAAATGCACAGTTATCCGTGCGGCAGCTAAGGACAGTGCCGGAAACTGGAGTGCTGTAACGACACAGACATATTTTATAGGAAGCACGACAGACCATATTGACGGCATAGAGGCCGGATGCAAGGCTTCCGGAAGTGATCTTGCCGTGATAAGCATAACAATGGATTATGATGACCTTTTTGACAGCGGGAAGGGCATATATGTCAAAGGCGATGTATTCGATAATGCGCTTAAGAAGTTTATCGGCAATAAGAACTGGATTAAAGCGGATGATACCCGTAAGCTTGATGCCAACTATTCGCAGCGCGGCCGTGAATGGGAACGCGAGGCTCATATAGATTTCTTTGAGATGAATGAGAACGGAGCCGAACAGGTGCTTAACCAGGACTGCGGAATACGAATACAGGGTAATTACTCACGTTCCGATTTACAGAAAGGTTTCAGGCTTTACGCTCGTAAGGACTATGGAGACAATAAGTTCAGATATGATATCTGGGGCGATGAACTTAAGGACAAGGACGGCAACACCATCGATAAATTCAAGACATTTGTCTTAAGGGCCGGCGGTAATTGCGCTTTCACGTCAAAATATAACGATACATACTGGCAGACACTTGCCGCAGGAGTTGACTGTTCAACCAAGGCATCCAGACCGTGTGTGGTATATCTTAACGGAGAATACTGGGGACTATATGTCCTTGAAGAGGATTATTCGGACGACTATTTTGAGTCACATTACGGGGTCAATAAGGATGATGTCATCGTATACAAAGGCGACGCGGAGACATACAGTATAGGATATAAACTCGACGAGGGAACACTCCCGGACGGAGAGAAGACGGACTATTATTTCAAGGAACTCAAGGATTTCTTCAAGACTCATAAGTCACTTAAGGATGATGCGGACTACGAAGAATTTGCCCAAATAGTTGACGTTGACAGCGTAATGGACTACTTCGGTGTTGAAGTATGGATTAACAATAAATGGGACTGGCCCGGCAAGAACTGGTCTATGTGGAAAACAAATACAACGGATGAAACCAACGAATATGCGGACGGCAGATGGCGTTTCTGCCTTTATGATATAGAATTCGGCGGAGTAAGCGGCGCAGGAGATGCATATACCAATACGGTAAAAGAAGATAATTACAAGCCGTCGGGACTTCTTGATTTTGATACCAAGAATCCGGCTGTATTATGCTTCGCATATCTTATGACCAATGATAAATTCAGAGCGGCATATTGTGAGAAACTCGCCGGATTCTCGGACACTATTTTTGAAAAAAATAAGGCACTTGATACTCTGGACAAATTTGAAGCGATTTACGGACCGTTATTTGACCAGTTCTATGACAGATATCCGGGAAGCGGAAGCAAGGAAGAAGCAATTAACGGCAATTATGCAAGTTCACAATGCATAAGGGATTTCATAAATCTCAGGGCGGACAATATCAGTAAGATAACTGACTGGATTAACAGCAGATTTTAGAACAGGAGGGAATATAAATGCTGCAGGACAAAAAAAGCCTTACGGGCAAGATAGGAGATACGATAAGGCTGTGCATGTATCTGATATGCGGGGCATCGCAGAATAAGTACAAACAGCCGAAATTTGTGGAGAACAGTGCCGAGGATTCAATATATTATGAATTGACGGCATTGATAGATGCAGGGAAACTTAATGAGGCCGAGGATGTAATGTTTGACAGGCTGAATCCGAGAAATGCGGATGATTATTATACAATGCTTTGTGTGTACGATTACATGAACGGTCTTGATGACGATTATCTTGAGGCTAACGATTTTACCAGGGAGGAGATTGAGGATGGAGTACAGGAGATTACAGGGATTTATGACACAGAGGGTCTGTACAGGGACTGCTATATGTAACTGCATAATGAACGGGAGGATAAATCATGAAAAAACTACGCAATAAACTTACAATAATATATCTGGCGGCGATGATAATAACATCCGTGCTTGTAGTCCGCCGTTACAGTATTGATATAAGGGAAATGAACCTTGAACACTGCCGCGCGGCATCGGATTATATGTGGAAGGCGGCAGGGTATTATAATGTATACGAAAAGGATGTGCCGTATGAACTCGTGGAGAAATACGGCTGGAAAAATATGCAGAGATGGCCTGATATCGCTTACGGTGCCAAAGCTTTTCAGACACCGGACGGTAAGGTCTGCTTTTATGAGACATCTTATATGTATGCCATGGATAAGCTGACAAAAGAGGAGACTGAAGCCGATTGGTATAGAATGGGTTATTATGCCAACGTGACGGATAATTGCGGTAATATTCTCGCCGATAACAGCAGTGTATGTATTGCCAGACGTAATACAGATATCATCATGAATATTAAAAGTGATACAGAATATCTTGAGGATACCAAAGTGGTGCGCATATGCGACACTTTTTCTGAGGACGCATGGGGTAAAGTTAATCCGGGACCTTGGGTTACAAGTGTTATCAGAGGAACCTATGACGGCGATAATATATATCCGTCCGAGGTCCGATTTATAGGAAAAGATAATACGGTTTACAAGTATGAGGCGGATCTTTTCGATAATTATGCGGATTATAAAGATGTATCGGAATGGATAGACGTCGGCAGTTCAAAAGTAAGCTGGTATATTCAGACTGATCTTGACAAGGAAGCCAAGAGACTTCTTGATTCAACGATGAATTACAGAAATACCGAGAAAGTATACAAAGAAATGAACGGTGGAAACCTGTTTACTTCTTATGTGTATGAGCGCCGGACCATGGGAACGTACACGATAAACAGTGCTTATGTATTTCATCCGGTAAAAGATGCGTTGACCGATTACAAATGGTTGCTTATAGGCGTGAATGCCATGTATCTTGTCGTGATTTTAACGACAGTATGTATATGCAATAATAGGGCACGTTTTGAGAAAAAATAGGAGGGTACTTATGAAAAGAGGTTTGTGTATTATACTGTTGGCGTGTATGCTCCTTACCGCATGCGCGGGTAAAGGCGCAGCCAAAACGGAGCCTGTGCCGCACAAGAACATATACTCAAAGGAGGAATGTGCGGTTAATTATGAGAGCGCTATAAGCAAGTGTGCCGGTGCACCGGGTACGGAGTATGAAGCATATAGATATGTGGATGATGATTTGGAACATATACACTCGGAAAAAGAGTGGGTTGGTGAGAATGGTCATCTGAGAATACCGTTTTCAGTGGATGACAGTCTCGACGGACATGTGTTTTCCAGCTTCTACATTCCTGACAGCCTCGTCAGAAAAGCAAGCTCGGAAGATCTTGTGGAAGTCTATAGTGAACTTACGGCTTTTGCAGGATGGGGAGGAAGTTATTTCTTCTTCGATGCTTCAGATCAGATGACATGGCTTATACGAAATAGCAATATACTGCAGGAACTGATGAGAAGGGATGATTTTGCGGAACCGTTTTATAACAAATATATGACCACAGAATTCCCGGAATATATGGATGAAGATTATGAATCGCAAGAGTTTATAGACAAGGCCGGAATAACAATAATGCTTTTCACAACCAAGTTTATACTGGCGCAGCCGGAGGCCTGTGACCAGTTGACACCGGAACAGAGAGTAAATCTTGTGAAACGCCTTGTAAAAGAGACTGAATTAACGCGGAAAGACAAGATAATGCCGTATTATGGCGGGTATGAAAATCTGCCAATGCCTGACTGCAATTTCTTTACATGGGTGGTGGAAGGCAATTCGTGGTACTACGTTATCAACGATATGGCACTTACCGCGGATGAATGGAAAGTGATTGACAGCATGATGGAATGGAACGAAAAGAAGTAGGAGTATTTTGAAATAGACAATAGATAATACATTTATAATGTAAGGAGGATTTTATGAAAAAAACAGGATTAATATTTTTGCTGCTATTAATAATTTTGGGAGCAACTGCATGCAGTAAGGCTGAACCGGACAACGAGAAAGATTTGCAGAACAATCAGGCAATCTGGGAAGAAATCGGAACGGATGAAGCCAGGGGATATGAAAAAGCCCTTGAGAATCAGGATGATGCACAGTATTTGAATACGGATGTGGACAAATGGATTAAAGACGGCAAATTGATAACCGATTACAGCCAATTAGCCAATCCTGAAGAGGGTAAGAAATATATAATATCCATGTATATGCCGCCGGAGGTTGCTCAAAAGGCCACAAGCAAAGAACTGGTGGATTTTAGTTTGTCGAATAAGGCGATAATCACATTTGCCGCATTTGACGGTGACGGAACATGGAAACAGGGATTTGAAGAACTCTTGTATTCAGTAAACACATTTGATTACCTGTTTGAAAGAGATGATTTTGCGTCAGCAGTATATGATGCTTATATTTCTCGTGATGTAAATCTTGAAAAGGATGACAGACAGGCGTTATGTATTGACTCCGTGCTTGAAATTATACTGGCTCAGGATTGTGTTTGCGAAAAACTGGATGACAATCAGAGAAAATCAGTAGTGGAACAAAAAGACAGCATGAAGAAATACCGAACGGAGAACGAAATTAAGATATATTCTTCATATTCACTGTTCGGAGAAGCCGTGGGAATAAACAGCGAATGGGATAAATATCTGTAATGACAGATAGAAAAAAGAACAAAAATAATGGTGGCGTTGTAACAATTTCGTAACAATTATACCATTCACACGTAAAAATGTGCATTATCCGCGAAAAAGTTGCTAAATTAGCGAAAATAATATATAATAACTTAAAAATTAACGGGAGCAAAAATGCTTGATAAAATTATAGAAATAGTAGTTAGAAATGCTACAAATATGCCGCCCGATATTGAAGTCAAAGAGGACACTAAATTGATTGAAGATTTGGGATATGACTCAATAGATTTGGTTCATCTTATTAATGACTTGGACGGTACATTTGGGATTAAAATGAGTGATGAGATGATGGTGTCGGAGAAACTGAATACACCGAGGGAACTGACAGAACTTATAACTTACATAATGAATAAGTAACGCTTTTAATGGGAGGCGGATATGGAGAAGGAAAAGCTTTTTGAAATGGCGGGAGAAGTATATAGAAATGTGCCGGCGTACATAGACCTTGCAAGAGACAGAGATATAGATATAGCTTCATTGACGGAATTTGGACAGTTACCGATAATGGAGAAAAAATATATGATAGATCATGAAATGGGTAATATTGCACCGGAAATGATTAGGGAATATATGACGGGAAATTTGATTTCAAAGAGAACGTCAGGATCAACGGGACAATATCTGGAAATACTATGGAGTGACGCTGATTATAAGAGGTCTATGATTGAGTTGTGGTTGAGAAGAGGTCAGTATTATGATATATATCCGAAAGATAAGATGCTCTATTTTTATACATATAATGATGGAAATACAGAATATGAATATTATAAGAACACTATAGGAATAAACAAAAGATTATTACTTGAAGAGTGTATAGAAGAGACGATAGAAGTAATCAAAAATGCTAAAGCTGCATGGGCGTTATTTCAGCCAAGTGTGGCGGTACTCTTGTGTGCTTACATTAAGAAACATTACGAAAAATCTCCGATAAGTTTCAAATATGTAGAATTTTCCGACGGCGATGTGTTTATTCAAATGACGTTGACGGCACCGACATGCCCGATTGCGGGTGAAATGCCGGGGATGGTTGCGGCGGCAGTGGCGGCTGTTAACGGCGTGGGTGTTGTTGATGTGACTTTGGTATGGGATCCGCCATGGACATTGGATCGATTAAGTGAAGAATTGAAATTGGTTTTAGGCATTTAAAAGCCGCTTCGTAAGGAGCGTCT
>OMNQ01000213.1_pt1 | contig 18990 bp, 15 predicted proteins | sample 1673871 | NCBI WGS metagenome assembly OMNQ01 (sample SAMEA103958130, study PRJEB25191) | human gut metagenome | biome: human-associated habitat [ENVO:00009003]; feature: intestine environment [ENVO:2100002]; material: feces | place: Germany | collected 2013/2015
TCCCCACGCTGACCGTGGCAGAAAACATTTTCCTGAACCGTGAAATACTGGAAGGCCCATTCTTAGACAAAAAAAGCATGGAGCGCAAGGCTCACGAGCTGCTCCAAAGCCTTGATATAGATGTGGACGTCCACAGCCGTGTCGAAGATCTGGATGTTGGCGTCTGCCAGATGATCGAGATCGCCAAGGCGCTTTCCGTCAACGCCAAAGTCCTGATCCTGGACGAGCCCACGGCGTCCCTTTCCGAAAAGGAGACCGCCCATCTGTTCACCCTCATCAACAGTCTGAAGCAGCGGGGCGTTTCCATGATCTACATCTCCCACCGCATGGCGGAGATCTTCAAGATCTGCGACACCATCACCGTTCTGCGCAACGGCTCCATCGTGACCACCAAGCCCACACGGGACTACTCCCTGACCGGGCTGATTGAGGACATGATCGGCCGCAAGACCGCCGCGCTGACCACGGCGGACGAGGAGCTGGCCTCCAAGTGCACCGGCCGCCCGCTGATGACGGTGGAGCACCTGAACTGCGGCAGCCGCCTGAAGGACGTCAGCTTTGAGCTGCGGGAGGGCGAGGTGCTGGGCCTTGCGGGCCTGATGGGCTCCGGCCGCACCGAGGTGGTGGAATCGCTGTTCGGTCTGAACAAGGATGCCTCCGGTCAGGTCACCATCAACGGCCAGCCCTACGAGATCAAGGGCGTGCGCCACGCCATCGACAGCGGCCTTGCCCTGATCCCGGAGGATCGCCGCCGCGAAGGTCTGGTGCTGATGCACTCGGTAGAGGAAAACCTGATCGTCCCCATCTTCGACAAGCTCAAGCGGGGTCTGCTGCTGGAGAGCAAAAAGGTGGCCGACATTGCCGAGCGCTCCATTTCGGACATGGCCATCAAGACCCATAGCCGGAAAACCCCCGCCTTCAACCTGTCCGGCGGCAACCAGCAGAAGATCGTGGTGGGCAAATGGCTCAACAGCGCGCCCAGCGTCCTGCTGCTGGACGAGCCTACCGCCGGTGTGGACGTGGGCTCCAAGCGCGAGATAATCGACAAGGTGCGCGACTTCGTAGGCGAAAACCGCGCCGCGATCTTCATCTCCTCGGATATTCTGGAGCTGATCTCCGCGTGCGACAGATTCATCGTTTTTTATGACGGAAAAGTGACCGCGACATATGATCGCAGTGAAATTACAGAGGAGGTTCTCCAGTATGCAATCCAAAACGAGTGCTGACACCCTGCTGAAGCTGAAAAAGAACATCAACATCAGCAAATGCATGGTCTACATCATTTTCCTTGTAGTTCTTTCCCTGTTCGCCATCTTCATCGGCGGATCGTTCTTCTCTCTCAACAACATTCTGAACATCATCCGCCAGACCGCCGTGGTCTCCATGATCGCCGTCACCATGACGTTCGTGATCGCCATCGGCGAGATCGACCTGTCCGTCGGCTCCACCATCGGCCTGTCTGGCCTGATGGCGGCGCTGGTTCTGCAAAGCACCGACAACATCCCGCTGGCCATTCTGGCGGCGTTGGCTGTAGGTCTGGTGGTGGGCCTGATCAACGGCCTGCTGATCGTGGCGCTGAACCTGCCCAGCTTTCTGGTAACGCTGGGCATGCAGATGGTTCTGGTGGGCACCTCCATGTGGATCACCAACACCACCGCTATCCCCATCGGCAACACCACGTTCACCTTCATCTTCGGCGGCGGCAGCATCGGCAAGCTCCCCCTGCTCCTGCTGTGGGTGCTCATCACCGGCGCGGTGGGCTACATCGTCCTGAACCGCACCTCCTACGGCAAGAAGGTGCTGGCGGTGGGCGGCAACGCCACCTCTGCCCGCTATTCCGGCATCAACGTCAAGAAGATCGTGGTCTACGTCTTCGTCTACAGCAGTCTGATGGCCGCACTGGGCGGCATGCTGTACGCCGGACGTATGAGTTCCGGCCGCTACACCTTCGGCGACGGCCTTGAGCTGGATGCCATCGCGTCCGTCATTCTGGGCGGCACCAGCATGGCCGGCGGCAACGGCTCCATCGTTGGCGCCATCATCGGCTCCCTGCTGATCGGCACCATCAACAACGGCCTGATGTTCTTCGGCCTGTCCACCGCCCAGCAGACGGTGGCCAAGGGCGCCATCATCATCCTCTCCGTTGCCCTCAGCGCCCTGGTGAGCCTGCGCGACAACAATAACAAGTGATAAAGAAGGAAGGTCCGTCTATGAACCACCAAGTAACCCCTGAGGCCATTCACCTCTGCGACGACAGCGTCAAGCTGTCCGACCGTATTACGCGCCTGATCGAGCAATATCACAGCATCGTGCCGCCCCTGTGCGTGGAGCGGGCCCGCCTGCTGACCGAGACCTACCGCCAGACCGAGAGCAAGCCCCACGCCCTGCGCCGTGCGCTGTCGCTGGAGAATATCCTGAACCATATCGGCATCTTCATGTGCGACGACGATATGCTGCTGGGCGCCATCGCGGAAAAGCGCCGTGGCTCCTCCGTGTTCCCGGAGTTTGGCGTACAGTTTATTGAAAACGAGCTCACCGGCAATCCGGTAGACTTCTCCACCCGCCCCTACGACCCCTATATCGTGGAGCCGGAGGTGCGCCGCGAGCTGCTGGAGGACATCCTGCCCTACTGGAAGGATCGCTGCGAGGAGGCGCTGGTGTACAGCCAGCTCCCCGCCGAGACCATGATGGCCAACGAAAAAGGCGTGGGCGGCTACGACGGCACGTGGATCACCCGCGGCGGCGACGGCCACATCATCCCCGACTGGGAAAAGCTGCTGCGCATCGGTGTCAACGGCGTGATCCGGCAGATCGAGGAGCACATGGCCGCGCTGGATCTGGCCGATCCCAACGACTATGACCGCTACATCTTCTACCAAAGCGCCCTGATCGTCAACAAGGCCGTGGTGGCCTATGCCCAGCGGCTCAGCCGCATGGCGGAGGAGCGGGCCGCCGCGACCACTGACCCCGCCGTGAAGAAGCACCTGCTCCAGCTGGCGGAGATCAACCGCCGCGTGCCCGCCCAGCCTGCCCGCACCTTCCACGAGGGATTACAGGCCATCACCACGGTGATCTCGGCCATTCAGCTGGAGTCCAACGGCCACGGCGTCTGCGTGGGCCGTCTGGATCAGCTGCTGTACCCCTACTACAAGCAGGAGCTGGAGGCCGGCACGCTGACGCAGGAGAGCGCCTTGGAGCTGGTCTGCGCCCTGTATATCAAGCTGAACGAGCAGTCCAAGCTCCGTGATATCTACGACACCAAGCCCTTTGTGGGCTACATGACATACCCCAACCTGACCATCGCCGGTCAGGACGACGCCGGGCGCGACGGCGTCAACGACCTGTCCTACATCTGCGTGGCCGCCACCAAGAAGTCCCGGCTGATCCAGCCTCTGCTGGCCGTCCGCGTGTTCAACGGCACCTCTCACCGCTTCATGCAGGAGTGCGCCAAGTGCGTAGGCACCGGCATCGGCTATCCCGCCTTCTACAATGACGAGGCTATCATCCCCGCCATGATGGCGGTGGGCTATTCGCTGGATGACGCCCGGGGCTACGGCATCGTGGGCTGCGTAGAGCCCTCCATCCCCGGCAAGTGCAGCGGCCGCTACGGCGCCGCCTTCCCCAACCCCGTGAAGGTGCTGGAATGCACCATCAACGGCGGCACCGATCCCCGCACAGGTCTCACTCCGCTGCCCTGTAAGCGCCTGAGCGAAATGAGCAGCTGGGAGGAGTTCTACAACGAGTTCAAGGCACAGGAGCTCCACTACCTGAAGCACCACGTGATCCAGGACAACTGCATCGACAAGGTATACGAGCAATACCTCCAGACCCCCCTGCTGTCCTCCTACGTGCAGGACTGCATCGGCCGGGGCAAGGAGCTGAAGCAGGGCGGCGGCGTATACGCCTTTACCGGCGGCCAGATGTGCGGCACCTCCTGCGCCATCAACTGTCTGTGCGCCCTGAAGCAGCTGGTGTTTACCGACAAGCTGCTGACGCCTGTACAGTTGGAGCACGCGCTGGCCACCAACTTTGAGGACAGCACCACCAGCCCCACCGGCGAGGAGATCCGTCAGCTGCTGCTGACCCGCGCGCCCAAGTTCGGCAACGACGACGACGTGTCCAACGAGATCGGCTCCGATTTCGTGGGCTTCTGGGCGAAGAACAAAATGTCCTTCCACAACACCCTGTATGGCCGGGGCCCCATTGGCGGCCGGTTCGTACCGTCCACCGCCACCGTGGCGGCCAACGTTCCCATGGGCGAGTATGTGGGCGCCACGCCTGACGGCCGCAAGGCCGGCACGCCGCTGTCCGAGGGCATCTCCGCCTTTGGCGGCAGCGACATCGAGGGCCCCACTGCGCTGGCCAACTCCGTGGCGCAGCTGCCCAACGAGCTGATGATCGGCGGCCAGCTGCTGAACATCAAGTTCAACCCCGCCTCCTTCACCTCGGAGCAGGGCATCCAGAACTTCCTAGCGCTGCTGAAGGGCTACTTCGACAAGAAGGGCTTCCAGATGCAGATCAACGTAGTGGACAAGGCCACGCTGCTGGAGGCCCAGCACACGCCGGAGAACTACCGCGACCTGATGGTGCGCGTGGCGGGCTACTCCGCCTATTTCGTGTCCATCGACAAGGATCTGCAGAACGATATCATCCGCCGCACGGAACACAACGTATGACCCATCCCGGCGGCACTGCCGTCGCCGGGGCGGCGCTGCAAAGGAGGATACCGGCATGACCGGCCTAGTCAACAACATCCAGAAATACAGCGTCCATGACGGCGGCGGCATCCGCACGGCGGTGTTCTTTCAGGGCTGTCCCCTGCGCTGCCGCTGGTGCTCCAATCCGGAGACCCAGCCTCTCGCCAACCCACGGCTCTACTGGCGGAACAAGTGCATCGGCTGCGGCCGCTGCGTAGAGGTCTGTCCCCGGCACATCGGCTGCCGCGACCTGCACAGTCCCGACTGCCGCAGGTGTCTGGCCTGCGTGGAAAACTGCTGTACCGGCGCGCTGACGCTGGCGGCGCAGGAGATGACGGTAAAGGAGCTGGTGCAGAAGCTTCTCCGGGACGAGGTGTACTACCACAATTCCGGCGGCGGCGTGACGCTCTCCGGCGGCGAGGTGCTGCTGCAATGGCAGTTTGCCGCCGCGGTGCTGGCAGCCCTGCGGGAGCAATGCATCCACACCGCCATCGAAACCGCCGGCTTCGCCCCCTACGAGCACCTGAAGGCGGTGGCCGACCAGTGCGACCGCGTGCTCTATGACGTAAAATCCATGGACGACGCGGTGCACCGTTCGTACATCGGCGTATCCAACCGGCAGATCCTGGACAACCTGTGCCGTCTGGCTGACAGCGGCGCGGAGGTGATCGTCCGCGTTCCCCTGATCCACAACGTCAACGACAGCGTGGAGAACATCACCCGCACGGCGGAGCTGGCGGCGGCCCACGGCATCCGCGAGATCGACCTTCTCCCCTTCCACCGGCTGGGCGAGAGCAAATACGCCGTGATCCAGCAGCCCTACACCATGCCGGACGCCACCGTGCCGCAGGAGCATATCGACGCGCTGGCGGCACTGCTGCGGCAGCGGGGGTTCATCGTTTCCATCGGAGGATAACACATGCAAGAGTATTTACTGGGCATCGACGCCGGAACCAGCGGCGTCAAGGCCATCGTTATGGATACCGCCGGCGTGATCTGCGGCAGCGGCTATCAGGAATGCGACGTGATAACGCCCCGGCCCAGCTGGGCAGAGCAGCGTCCCGCCGACTGGTGGGCCGCCTGTGACGGGGCTGTCCGTCAGGCGGTGGCCGTCTCCGGTGTGGGGCGGCGCATCGCCGGCATCGGCCTGTCCGGCCAGATGCAGGGCAGCGTACTGCTGCGGCGTGATGGCACCGTGGCGGACACCTGCATGATCTGGATGGATCAGCGCTCCTGCGGCGAGGCGGAGGAGCTGAACGCCCGGCTCACGCCGGAGGAGACCATGCGCTATGCCGCCAACTACTGCCTGCCCAGCTTCTGGGCGGCCAAGCTGCTGTGGCTGCGCAGGCATCAGCCGGAGGTCTTTGACAGCATCCGCAAGATGCTGTTTCCCAAGGACTATCTGCGCTGGAAAATGACCGGCGAGATCGCCAGCGAGGTATCCGACGCCTCCTGCACATGGCTGCTTGACCTGCCCTCCCGGCAATGGTCCGACCGGCTGTTCCGGACGGCGGGCCTATCCCGTGAGCTGGTGCCGGAGCGGCTGCTGGAAAGTCAGGACGTGGCGGGATACCTGCTGCCTGACGTGGCGGAGCGTTGGGGCCTTCGACCCGGTATCCCCGTGGCCGCCGGGGCAGGCGATCAGGAGGCAGGCGGCGTGGGCATGGGTGTGACCCGGCCCGGCACCATCTGCAGCACCATCGGCACTTCCGGCGTGGTATTCGGATGCAGCGCCGCGCCCTTTATCGACCCGGAGCCCCACGGAATGTACAGCCAGTGCCACGCCGTTCCCGGCCAGTACAGCTTTCTGGGCTGCACGCTGGGCGCTGGCGGCTCCTTCAAATGGATGCGGGACACGTTTTTCGCCCCGCAGAAGGAAGCGCTGGCGGCACGCGGCGAAAGCATCTACGACTACATGACCGGTCTGGCCGCCGAGCAGCAGCCCGGCTGCGGCGGTCTGGTCTTTCTGCCCTATCTGGGTGGCGAAGGCACCCCTTATGTAGACCCCAACGCCCGCGGCGTATTCTTCGGACTCAGCTATCAGAGCGATCTGGGGGCGCTGTGCCGCGCCGTAATGGAGGGCGTCACCTTCTCTCTACGGGACACGGTGGAGATCATCCGCGCCGCCGGTGTGGAGATCTCCCAGATCCGCGTGGCGGGCGGCGGCGCGAAAAGTGCCCTGTGGCGGCAGATGCAGGCCGACATTTTCGGCCAGAGCGTCTGCATGACCAACGTGGACGAAGCGCCCGCCGCGGGAGCGGCCATTCTGGCCGGTGTGGCGGCGGGACTGTTCCCCTCCGCCGATCAGGCGTGTCAGGCCATGGTGCAGCTGGTCTCCACCACCGAACCCATCGCCGCCCATACCGCAGTTTATAACGAGTATTATCAGACCTACCGGGGGCTGTACCAGTCCCTGCGGCAGGATTTCGCCCGTCAGGCAGAGCTGGCCGCCCGCGCTGACGCCGCTTTGTCGGGCATATCACACAGCTAACAGCCGCACGCCCCGTGCAGCGAAAATGAAAGGAGCGGTTCCATTGAGTACACTTGACAGCAAAACCGTTACGTCCGGCGATGAGGCCGGGATCAGCAGAGAGCTTCTGCTGAAAATGTGGGAAAACATGAATCTGGCCCGCAATTTTGAAGAACACGTCCAGTGGCTGTTCTCCAAGGGTCTTGTCCACGGCACCACCCATCTGGGCATCGGCGAGGAGGCCACTGCGGCCGGGACTATCGCGGCGCTGAAGCCACAGGATTACGTATTCGGCACCCACCGGGGCCACAGTCAGGCCATCTGCAAGGGCATCAGCGTCAATAATATGATGGCCGAGATCCTGGCCCGCGAGACCGGCGTGTGTAAGGGTAAGGGCGGCTCCATGCACATTGCGGACCCCGACATCCACTACTTTGGTGCCGACGGCATTCTGGGTGCCAGCGCCGTCATGTGCAACGGCACCGCGCTGGCCATCAAGAAGCGGGGCGAGAAGGATCGCATCTCCCTTGTTTTCTTCGGCGACGGCACCAGCAACGAGGGCGCTACATGGGAGGCCATGAATCTGGCCGCCGTGTGGCAGCTGCCCACCCTGTTCGTCTGCGTCAACAATACCTATGGCATGTCCACCCCCATCGCCCAGGCCATGCACGATACCGACATCTCCAAGCGTGCCTACCCCTTTGACATGCCCGCCCGCTCCATCGACGGCAACAACGTGCTGGAGGTCTACCAGACCATCAAGGAGGCCCGCGAGTACGTCGCCTCTGGCAAAGGCCCCATGCTGGTGGTCGAGAACACCTACCGTATTTCCGGTCACTCCAAGAGCGACGGCAACCTGTACCGCACCAAGGAGGAGATCGAGTCCTGGAAGCAGAAGTGCCCCATCAAGGCCTTCCGCAAGTATCTGGTGGAAAACGGCATCGCCACCGAGCAGGAGCTTGACGACATGGCTCAGGCGGCCGCCGCCGCCATCGACGCCGCCGAGGAATATGCCAAGAGCTGCCCCGAGCCGTCTGTGGACGACCTGCTCAACGACGTCTACGCGTAAAAAGGAGGATGCAAACCATGGCTACTATGAAAGAGATCACCTACGCACAGGCCATCAACGACGCCATGTGCGAGGAAATGCAGCGTGACGAAAACGTCTTTATGATGGGTGAAGATATCGCGGAGTACTGCGGTGCCTTTGGCGTCTCCCGCGGCATGCTGGAAAAGTTCGGCAAGGATCGGATCATGAACACCCCCATCTCCGAGCAGGCCTACGTCGGTGCCGGCATCGGCGCCGCCATGGCGGGCATGCGTCCCATTGTGGAGCTGATGTTCTCCGACTTCATGTGCGTCTGCTTTGACGAGCTGGTCAACGAAGCGCCCAAGATGCGCTTCATGTTCGGCGGCAAGGTGAAGGTGCCGATGGTCATGCGCACCGCTGCCGGTGCAGGCACCGGTGCCGCCGCCCAGCACTCCCAGAGCCTCGAGGCATGTCTGGCCCATTTCCCCGGCCTGAAGGTGGTCATCCCCTCCACCCCCTATGACGCCAAGGGCCTGCTGAAAACCGCCATTCGTGACGACAACCCCGTCATGTTCCTTGAGCAAAAGACCCTGTACCGCACCAAGGGCATGGTGCCCGAGGAGGAGTACACCATTCCGCTGGGCGTGGCCGACGTGAAACGGGAGGGCACCGACTGCTCCATCATTACTTATGGCCGCATGGTGCAGATGAGCCTTCAGGCTGCCGAAAAGCTGGCCGAGGAAGGCATCCACGTGGAAGTGGTGGACATCCGCTCCCTAGTGCCCCTGGACACCAAGACCATCGTGGAGTCCGTCAAGAAGACCCACCGCGCCCTGATCGTTCACGAGGCGGTGCAGTTCGGCGGCTTCGGCGGCGAGATCGCCGGTCAGATCGCCGACAGCGAGGCGTTCTACTATCTGGACGCGCCGATCCGCCGTCTGGGTGCGCTCAGCTGCCCCATCCCCTTCAACCCCAATCTGGAGCGGGAGACCTTCCCCACCGTGGACAAGATCATCGCGCAGGTCAAGAGCCTGATGTGACACAAGGAGACGTTATATGACTGAGATATTTATGCCGAAAGCCGGCATGGACATGAAGGAGGGCCGCCTGATCCGCTGGCTGAAGGAGATCGGCGACCATGTGGAGAAGGACGAGCCCATCATGGAGATCGAGACCGACAAGATCACCATGGAGGCGGAAGCGCCTGCCACCGGTATCCTGCTGGCCAAGCTCATTGACGACGAGACCACCGTTCCCGTGCTGCAAACCATCGGCTACATCGGCCAGCCCGGTGAGAAGATCCCCGACGCGCCGGTCGCCGCCGCCGATACGCCCGCTGCCGCTCCTGTTGAAGCAGCGGCGGAAACCGCCGCGCCCGCCTCGAAGCTGCCTGTGCCGAACGGCTCCGTGGCCGCCACTCCCTACGCCAAAAAGCTGGCGGCGGAAAAAGGTGTGGAGCTGGCGGCAGTGACCGCCAGCGGCCCTGCCGGAGAGGTGCGTGCCAGCGACGTGCTGGCCGCCGCCCAGAGCGGCGCAGTCAACGCCACGGCGCTGGCGAAGAAGTACGCCGAGGTAAACGGCGTAGACCTCTCCGCCGTGTCCGGCACCGGCCACGACGGCAAGATCCGCAAGAACGACGTACTGAACGCCGCCGCACCCGCCCAGCGTGAGATTACCCGCATCCCCCTGACGCCCATCCGCAAGGCCATTGCCCGCAATATGTTCAACAGCCTGCACTCCATGGCCCAGACCTCCGATTCCGTGGAGATCGACGTTACCGAGCTGATGGCACTGCGCCAGCGTCTGCTGGCCCACAAGGACGAGCTGGGCACCAAGATCACCATCAACGACCTGCTCAGCTACGCAGCGGTCAAGATGATCAAGGCCCATCCGCTGGCCAACGCCAGCTTCTCCGATACCGAAATTCTCTGCTATCCCGACGTGAATCTCAGCATGGCGGTAGCCACCGATTACGGCCTGACCTCCCCTGTTGTCCACGGCGCGGATCGAATGAGTCTGGTGGAGCTGAGTCTCGCCATGCGCGACCTGGTGGTACGGGCCCGTGACCGCAAGCTGACCGCCGACGACCAGCAGGGCGGCACCTTCACCCTGACCAATATGGGCATTTTCCCGGTGGACAACTTCAACCCCATTCTGCCGGCACCCCAGTCCTGCATCATTGGCTTTGGCCGCTGCGTGGAAAAGCCCGCCGTGTATCAGGGCCAGATCTGCATCCGCACCATGATGGTGCTGTCCGTTACCTACGACCACCGCGTATTCGACGGCGGCGAGGTAGGCTCCATCATGAAGACCATGAAAGAGTATCTGGAAACGCCGGAGCTCTTTCTGGTACAGTGAGGGCGCGCCATGGCGGAAATGACATATCAGGTAGCCGTCATCGGCGGCGGCCCCGCCGGTTATGTGGCGGCTATCCGCGCCGCCCAGCTGGGCGGTAAGGTGGTGCTGTTTGAAAAGGACGAGCTGGGCGGCACCTGCCTGAACCGGGGCTGTATCCCCACCAAGACCTTTCTGAAAACGGCGGACATGATCCGCGATATCCACAAGGCCGTCCAGCACGGCGTCATCAACGATCCCGCCACCTCCGTGGACATGGAGAAGGTGGTGGCCAATAAGGATCACGTGGTTCGCCAGCTGACCGGCGGCGTAGGCGCGCTGCTGCGCTCCAACGGCGTCACAGTGGTAAAGGGCGAAGCCGCCCTGTCCGGTGAGCATGAGATTGCCTGCGGCGGCAAGACCTACACGGCGGACTCCATCATTCTGTGCGGCGGCTCTGTGGCCACCCGCATCCCCATTCCCGGCATCGACGATCCCAACGTGCTGACCAGCACGGAGATCCTGGATCTCAAAGAACTGCCGGACAAGCTGGTTATCATCGGCGGCGGCGTCATCGGCTGCGAGCTGGCCTGCGCTTTCGCGCCCTTCGGCAGCCACGTGACCATCGTGGAGGCCACCGACCGGCTGATCCCCCTGATGGATCGTGAGCTGGCGGACTCCCTGAAGGACTCCCTCATCAACAGCGGCATCGACGTGCGCACCTCCGTCAAGATCACGGAGATCTGCAGCGAGAACGGCAAGACCTTCCTGCACTGTGCCGACGGCAGCAAGCTGGAGGCCGACAAGATCCTGCTGTCTGTAGGCCGCGGCACCGACCTGAGCTGCCTCGGTGCGCTGAAGGATACCATCCGCGCCGAAAAGGGCAAGGTGGTAGTAGACGACGGCATGCGCACCAGCGTGCCCCACATCTACGCCGCAGGCGATATCAACGGCCGCCTGATGCTGGCCCACACCGCCTTCAAGATGGGCGAGACGGCAGCGGAAAACGCCATGGGCGGCCACAAGACGGTGGATCTTTCCTTTGTCCCCTCCTGCGTGTACGCCATTCCTCAGGTGGCCTCCGTGGGTATGACGGAGGATGAAGCGGTGGCCAAATATGGCCGCGACGCCCTGCGCATCGGCAAATTCCCCTTTGCCGCCAATGGCCGGGCCCTGTCCTGCGGCGAGCCGGAGGGCTACGTCAAGGTCATTATGCTGGAGAAGTACTCCGAGTTCTGCGGCGTTCACATCTTCGGCGCACAGGCTGCCGAGATGATCGCGGAGCCCACGGCGCTGATGTGCGCCGAGATGACCGTGGAGGAGACCGCCGATATGATCCACGCACACCCCAGCTTTTCAGAAGCTTTTATGGAAGCATGCGGAGACGCGATGGGACGCTGTATCCATCTGCCGAAAAAACATTGAACTACCCCTCCTCTCTCTTTTTCATGCAGCCTGTTGTTTTCTTTCACCTCCCTGCTTCCTGAAAATAAAATTCCTCCGGGCATACGCCCGGAGGAATTTTATTTTATCTATCCGCCCGCCGCCAAGCTCAGTCCGCAAACTGCGCAGGGCGCTTTTCCAAGAATGCCCGCATTCCCTCTGCCTTATCGTGAGTGGCGAAGGACATGCCAAAGGTGGTAGCCTCCATCCGCAGACCGTTCTCCAGATCGGTATCCATGCCGCTCTCCACGCAGGCCTTCGCCAGCGTCACGGCATAGCTGCCCTTGGACAGGATCTTCCGGGCCATGGTCTCGCAGGCCGCCATCAGCTTCTCCTTGGGCACCACCTTGTTGGCAAGGCCAATGCGATAGGCCTCCTGGGCGTCGATGCGGTCGCAGGTGAAGATCAGCTCCTTGGCCCGGCCCTTGCCGATGAGCCGGGGCAGACGCTGGGTGCCGCCGAAGCCCGGCAGGATGCCCAGACCGCACTCCGGCTGGCCGAACACAGCGGTGTCGGCGGCGATACGAATATCACAGGCCATGGCCAGCTCGCAGCCGCCGCCCAGTGCATAGCCGTTCACGGCGGCGATGCTCACCTGAGGCATCCGCTCCAACCGGCAGAAGGCTTCGTCCGCCAGCAGCGCCATGGTGCGCCCCTCCTCCGAGGTGGCATTGACCATCTCGGAGATATCCGCGCCCGCCACAAACGCCTTGGCCCCGCTGCCGGTGACGATGACCACACGGGCGTCCTTGCGCTTTTCCAGCTGGGCAAGGCACTTGTTCAGCTCCGTCAGCGTGGCGGTGTTCAGGGCATTCAGGGACTTGGGATTGTTGATGGTGATGTACGCAATGGAATCCTTGATCTCAAACAGCAGATGTTCATACATGGCCGGCACCTCAGTCCACCTTCTGCGCGGCCTTATAGGCCTTGATGGCCTCGGTCAGCTTGGGCACGATCACGTGCAGGTCGCCCACGACGCCCAGATCCGCCAGCTTCATCATGGGGCAGGTCTCGTCCTTGTTGATGGCGATGACGAACTCGCTGCCCTCCATGCCCGCCAGATGCTGGATGGCGCCGGAGATGCCGCAGGCCACGTACAGGTCAGGGTGTACCGTCTTGCCGGTCTGGCCCACCTGACGATCCTTCTCGATCCAGCCGCTGTCCACGCCGATACGGGAGGAGGACACCTCGCCGCCCAGCACTTCGGCCAGCTCACGCAGAGGCGCGTAGCCCTCGGCGCTGCCGACACCCCGGCCGCCGGACACCAGCACCTTGGCCTCGGTGATATCCACGGGCTTCTTATCGTCGTGCACCACCTGCAAAATTTCCACATTGCGGTCGTCCATCGAAAGTCCCGCGTCCACCACGGTGACCTTCCCCTGACGGCTCATATCCCGCTGGGGCATCTCCATGACGCCGGGGCGCACCGTGGCCATCTGGGGCCGGTAGTTGGGGCAGATGATGGTAGCCATCACGTTGCCGCCGAAGGCGGGACGGGTCATCTTCAGGTTGCGGTCGGCGGTGTCCAGCTTCTCGATGCGCTCCTCCGGCAGAGAGGTAGCCGCACGCAGATAGCCCTTGTACTTCTCCACGTCCACATCCAGACGGGTGCAGTCGGCGGTCAGGCCGGTGTGGATGCGTCCGGCAATGCGGGGTGCCATATCGCGGCCGATGGAGCTTGCGCCGAACAGCACAATGTTGGGCGCATAGCTGCGGATCACATACTCCATGCCCTTGACGTAGGGCTCGGTGGTGTACTCCGCCAGCACGGGATGATCCAGCACCAGCACCTCGTCCGCGCCATACTGGCACAGCATGTCGGCCTTGTCGGCGATGTTGTGGCCCATGAGGACGGCCACCACCGCCTCGCCCAGATCGGCGGCCAGCCTGGTGGCCTCGCCGATCAGCTCAAGGCTGACCTTCTGGATGCTGCCGCCCCGCTGCTCAACAAATACGAAAATATTCTTGCTCATCTCTTGTCCCTCCTGTCAGATGATGTGGCGCTGGATCAGCTTGTCCATGATGGCCGCCACGGCCTCGTCGGCACTGAGACCCTTCAGCACCGTGCCCGCCGCCTTGGCCTGCTTGCCGAAGGACATGAACACGTTGGTGGGAGAACCCTTCAGGCCGATCCACTCCGGATTCAGCGCATCCTTCAGGTCGTCGAAGCCCCACACCGTAACATCCTTCTCATAGGCGTCCACGATACCCCAGGTGGACATATACCGGGGCTCGTCCAGCTCGGACAGCGCCGTCACCAGACAGGGCAGCTGCACCTTTAGCATGTGGGCCTGATCCTCAAACTGGCGCTTGACCACTACGCTGCCGTCCTCCAGCGTCAGCTCCTCGGCATAGCTGACCTGGGGCACGCCCAGCTGCTCGGCGATCTGAGGGCCTACCTGTGCGGTGTCGCCGTCGATGGCCTGACGGCCGGTGATGACCAGATCGAACCCGATCTTCTTCAGCGCCGCGGCGATGATGGTGGCGGTGGCATAGGTGTCGGAGCCGCCGAACTCACGGGCGGACAGCAGATAGGCCTCATCCGCGCCCATGGCCAGCGCTTCCCGCAAAGCCATATCCGCCTGGGGCGGGCCCATGCACACCACGGTAACGGTGCCGCCCACCTGCTCGCGCAGCCGCAGCGCGGCCTCCAGACCGGCCTTGTCGTCATGGTTGATGATGCTGGGCACGCCCTCGCGGATCAGGGTGTTGGTCTTGGGATCCAGCTTTACCTCGGCGGTATCGGGAACCTGCTTGATGCAAACAACGATCTTCATATGCTTCTCCCCCTCCTTATTTCAGCTTCATGGAACCGGAAATGACCATCTTCATCACCTCGGAGGTTCCCTCGTAGATCTCGGTGATCTTGGCGTCGCGCAGCATGCGCTCCACCGGGTACTCGCGGCAGTAGCCGTAGCCGCCCATGGCCTGCACGGCGAAGCGGCATACCTCGTTGGCCACGTCGGAGGCGAACAGCTTCGCCATAGCGGCCAGCGGGCCGAAGTTCTGGTGCTGATCCTCGGCGATGGCGGCCCGCCATGTCATCAGACGGGCAGCGTCGATCTTGGTCTGCATCTCCGCCATCTTGAACTGGGTGTTCTGGAAGGAGTTGATGGGCTTGCCGAACTGCTTGCGCTCCTTGCCGTACTTGATAGCCTCGTTCAGCGCGCCCTGGGCGATACCCACCGCCTGAGCGGCGATGCCGATACGGCCGCAGTCCAGCGCGCCCATGGCGATCTTAAATCCCTTGCCCACAGGCCCCAGCACACGATCCGGGGTCACGCGGACGTTATCATAGGTGACGATGCAGTTGCTGGCGGCGCGGATACCCATACGCTCGATATTCTCGCTGACGGTGACGCCGGGGGTGTGCTTCAGATCCACAATAAAGGCGGTCAGGCCCTTTGCGGCAGGCACCGTGCGGTCAGTCAAAGCAAAGACGATGCACACATCGGCAAAGCCGGAGTTGGTGGTGAAGATCTTGGAACCGTTCAGGATCCAGTCCTCGCCGTCCTTCACGGCCACGGTCTGGGCGCCCTGTACGTCGGAGCCGGCGTTGGTCTCCGTCAGGCCGAAGGAGCCGATCTGGCTGCCGTCCACCAGAGGACGCAGGAACTTCTGCTTCTGCTCCTCGGTGCCGTAGTTGTTGATGCAGGAGCAGCACAGGGAGGTGTGCACGGAAATAGTGATACCGGTAGAGGCATCCACCTTGGAGACCTCCTCCATGCACAGGGTATAGGCCAGCGTGTCGGCGCCGGCGCCGCCGTACTGGCGGCTGTAGGGGATACCGAAGAAGCCGCAGCGCTGCATCTTGGCCAGCAGGTCAAGATCATAGGCTTCCTTTTCGTCCATCTCCTTTGCCAGAGGACGGATCTCCGTCTCGGCAAATTTACGGAACAATTCCTGCTGCAGCAGGTGCATTTTGCTCAGTTGAAAGTCCATAGCTTACCTCCGTAAGTAGAATTGGTTGCAGGTTCACACTTTCATATTACTTGTTTTCAAATTGTTTGTCAACATATTCTTTGTACGCAAATTATTTTCGCCGTTGACAAATTGTATCCCCCTCCGGTATGATAGCAGTATCGTTTCTATTGGGGGATCTTTTATGCAATTAAATGAATGTATCAACTTTATGTTGACCAACGTGCAGAACGCCGTGTTTCTGTGCTTTAAAAAGCAGCTTCAGCAGTTCAATGTCACGCCCATCCAGTACGCGCTGCTGAAATGCCTGTGGGACGAGGACGAGCAGGCTCCCTCCCAGCTGGCCCAGCACCTGTGTCTGGACTCCTCCACCGTTACCGGCATTATGGGCCGTCTGGAGGAAAAATCTCTGATCGTCCGGGAATACTGCAAAACGGATCGCCGCCGCATCATCGTCTGCCTGACGGACGCGGGCCGCGCTCTGCAAAAGCCCATCGAGGCGCTGATTGAAGAGACCAACCGTCTGGTAACGCGGGGCATCAGCGCCGAGCAGCTGCAAACGCTGCGGAGCGACCTGCTGCACATCGCCGAACAGGCCAACGAGTTGGCCGCGCAATAATTACTTCTCTCACAAACAGAAAAGCCGGATCGCCAAGTGATCCGGCTTTTCCGCATTCCCCGCATTCCCCTCTTGCGGCGGCGGCCTGTTTGGCGTACAATACAGCCAAATACCATTTGACACAAGGAGGAACATGCAATGCACAATACATTAAAAGAAAAGCTGGCACAGGGCAAGCGCCCGCTGGGCACCTTCGTAGGCACCGGCAGCGCCGCCGTGGTGGAATGTCTGGGCTGCGCGGGGCTGGATTTCGTGATTCTGGACAACGAGCACAGTCCCGTAGAGGCCGAGACCACCGCCGACATGGTACGGGCCGCCGAGCTGCGGGGCGTCACGCCGCTGGCACGGGTGCGGGAGATCAGCCGTCCCGCCATCCTGAAGCTGCTGGATGTGGGCGTGCAGGGTCTTATCATCCCCGACGTCCGCAGCGTTGAGGACGTGCGCCGCATCGTCCGCTTCGCCAAATACGCCCCGGTAGGCCAGCGGGGCTTCTGTCCCTCCCGCAAGGACGGCTGGGGCACCGACCCCCAGGGCAGCGTGCTGGACACCATGGCCCACTTCAACGCCGAAACGCTGGTGATCCCTCAGTGCGAAACAGCGGAAGCGCTGGCGGATATCGAAGCCATCGCCGCCACGGAGGGGGTGGACGGCATCTTCATCGGCCCCTTTGACCTGTCCATCTCCATGGGCATGCCCGGCGATTTCGAGAACCCCCAGTTCAAGGCGGCGCTGGAGCGCATCCTTGCCGCCTGTCACGCCGCAGGAAAGCCCTGCCTGATCTTCACCGGCGACGGAGCCGCCTCCGCCGCCCGCTTTGTCCAGGGCTATGACGGCGTGGCCATGAGTCTGGATACCATGCTGCTCATCAGCGGGGTACGCGCCCAGATCGCCGCGGCAAAATAAGTCTGTTTTCGCTTGCAAAACGATCGTTTAATTATTAAAAACTCCCCTGAAAAGCCCCGTTCTCCGTTCTTTTCCCGCCGCTGCGCTCATATAGTGGTACTGCTTGAAGGAGTGGTGCGCTATCAAAGAAAATCTGGAGCAACGGGCCGAAGAACTGGCTCTTTACCTGATAGAGAACCAAACGACGGTGCGGGCCGCCGCCAAAAAATTCGGTATCAGCAAGTCCACCGTCCACAAGGACATCAGTGAACGGCTGCCGCTGTACAACCGCCCGCTGTGGCTGCAAGTAAAGGCGCTGCTGGACGAAAACAAGGCGCAGCGGCACATCCGGGGCGGCCTCGCCACCCGCCGGAAATACAAGGGGATATAAGCCAATGGTGCCATATACCCGCGTGGCGGTGCTGCGGACCCTTGTGATGCACCGCACCAAAGCCTCCCTCTGACGAGGGAGGTGGCACAAAGCGCCGGAGGGAGAGACGATAAACACAAGGGATTCGGCAAAACACCGGTCTCTCCCCCAGTCTCGCATGCGCTCGACAGCCCCCTCGTCAGAGGGGGCCATCTCCTTTCTCCCCACACCCATCCACAACATAAAAACCAGGCGGAAAAACCGCCTGGTTTTTATGTTATAAAACAATTATTTACTTATGATACAGCTTCTTGATCTCATACTTCGGCTCGCAGCTGACGTTGATCCCCAGCCGCTTATAGAGCTTCACGTCCTCCTCGGAGATGATGACGGAGAAATGCGCATCGCAGCCCTTCAGATTCTTCAGCTGCGCCTGCACCATAGCCGCCAGCGGATTGCTCAACCCGGAAATGGACAGCGCCAGCAGCACCTCGTCCGAGTGCAGCCGGGGATTATGGTGGCCCAGATACTCGATCTTGGTCTTGCTGATGGGTGCGATGACCGACGCGGGGATCAGCTCCAGCTTATGGTCGATGCCCGCCAGATACTTCAGCGCGTTCAGCAGCAGCGCCGCGGAAGCACCCAGCAGCGACGAGGTCTTTCCCGTCACCACCGTGCCGTCCGGCAGCGTCAGGGCGCCGGACACCGTGCCGGTCTCCTCCGCTTTCTTCAGGCTGGCCACCACGGCGGGACACTGCTCCGGCGACACGTGAGCCTGCTGCATCAGCAGCTCCAGCTTGCGCACCACGCTCTCGTCGCACTTGCCCTTCACCCGGTCGCAGGCAGCGGTGAAGTACCGCCGCACGATCTCGTGGCGGCTGGCCTCGCAGCACACCTCGTCGTCCACGATGCCGAAGCCCGCCATATTCACCCCCATATCCGTGGGGGACTTGTAGGGGGACTCGCCCTGGATCTTCTGGAACATGGCGTTCAGGACAGGAAATACCTCCACGTCACGGTTGTAGTTGACGGTGGTCTTGCCGTAGGCCTCCAGATGGAAGGGGTCGATCATGTTCACATCGTTCAGGTCGGCGGTAGCGGCCTCATAGGCAAGGTTGACCGGATGCTTCAAGGGCAGGTTCCAGATGGGGAAGGTCTCAAACTTGGCATAGCCGGCATCGACGCCCCGCTTGTGATCGTGATACAGCTGACTCAGGCAGGTAG
>OMNQ01000220.1_pt1 | contig 18744 bp, 16 predicted proteins | sample 1673871 | NCBI WGS metagenome assembly OMNQ01 (sample SAMEA103958130, study PRJEB25191) | human gut metagenome | biome: human-associated habitat [ENVO:00009003]; feature: intestine environment [ENVO:2100002]; material: feces | place: Germany | collected 2013/2015
CGGCCCTATGGTCTTATCAAAAAAAGCCTCAGAGCTTCGCGTCCGCAGACGCGAAAGCGGTATGATCCGTTTCCTGCCGCGGCATGTGCGTGGCAGAAAACACTTTGCGCTGCGTTCAGCCCCTCACGCCTCTATTCTCAGCGCGGAACCGGCGGCGGTTTTCGTCACAACGACCTTTTTGTCTATGCGCTCCTTAAGCTCCGCCATGTGGGATATCACGCCGACGAGCCGCCGCCCGCCCGCGAGGCGCGTCAGAAGCTCCATCGCCTGCCGCAATGAATTTTCATCCAGCGTGCCGAAGCCCTCGTCTATGAACATCGCGTCAAGGCGCACGCCGCCGCTTCGGCTCTGCACCGTGTCCGCAAGTCCCAGCGCCAGCGCCAGCGACGCCATGAAGGACTCCCCGCCGGAAAGCGTCGATACGTCGCGCCACAGCCCGGTGCTTCTGTCCAGCACGTCCAGATCCAGCCCCGCCTGAGAGCGCATGTTGCGCGCCTCCTCCTTCACGCGCAGCACGAACATCCCGTCCGTCAGCACCGTCAGGCGCTTGTTCGCCGCGGCGATGACCTGCTTGAAGTAATACTGCTGCACATAGGTCTCAAAGGATATCTTCACGCGGCGGCTGACCTGCCCGGACACGGTGTCGTAAACCTCCTTCACGACGGCCCAGCGCCGCTGTGCCTCCGCCCGGCGGGCGGAAAGCTCTCTTATCCGCGCGATCGCTTCCTCATCCGCGGCCGCGGCGCTCTTCATCGCCGCGGCGGCCTCTCCGGCTGCACGGCTCGCCCTCTGGGCCGCGGCCGCGGTCGCTTCAAGCGCTTCCAGCTCCGCGCGTTCCGCCCCGGTGAGCTTTTCCGTCAGCGCCTCCAGCCTGTCCGTAAGCGAGCGCAGTCTTTCCCGCCGCGCGCGAAGCTGTGCGTCCAGCGCGTCCATGTCGCGCGCGGGCATCTTCGCCCGCTCATATTCCTCCGCCCCGGCAAAGCCAAGCGCAGAAAGCCCCGCGGCAAATTCCGCCTGCTGCGTCTCCAGCGCCGCTTCTATGTCCGCGCGCCGCTTTTCCGCATTCTCCAGCGCCGCCTTTGCGCGCGAAAGCGCGGCAAGGGCGGCTTCGCTTTCCGCGCGGGCGCGCTTCGCCGCGGCCTCGCGGCGCTGTATCTCCGCTCTTGTGCGCGCGCATTCGCCCTCAAGCTCCTGCGCGCTCTCGCCGCCGGTAAAGCCCAATGCTTCAAGCCGCCCCTTCGCCGCTTCCAGCTCTGCCTGCCGCTTCGCGGCCTCGGCCGCGGCGGCGTGCACGCGCGCCTCCGCCCTGCGGCGTTCGCCGTCGGCGCGCTCAAGCTGTTCCTTCGTCGCGGGTTCGGATGCCGGGCGCGCGGGCGCAGGGTGCTCCGTTGAGCCGCAGACAGGGCATGGCTGCCCCGCCTTTAATTCCGCCGCCAGCAGTCCCGCCTGAGAGGCGTAAAACCGCTCCTTCACGGCGGTGTACTCCGCGTCGCGCCTGCGGCTCTCCTCAAGGCACAGCTTTGCCGCCTCGCGCTGTGCTTCCAGCGCCGCGGCCCCCGCCGCCGCGTTCATCAGCAGCGGTATTGCCTCCGCCATGCGGCGCAGGCCGTCCTTGAGCGATTCCGCGCCCTCCAGCTCCTTTTCCGCCGACGCGCGGCGCGCGGCCCATTCCTCCTGCGCCGCCTCGCCTTTTTTCAGCGCCTGCTCCGCGGCGGAAAGCTGCGCGGCGTTCTCCGCGCTCTCTGCCGTCCACTTTTTCAAAAGCGCCTCCGCCCCGGCAAGCCGGGCGGCGCACCGGGCGTGCGTGAGCTTTTCCTCCTGTGCCGCCGTGGCCTCGCCGCTGGCGTTCATTTTTTCAAGCTCGCAGGCAAGCTTATCCCGCTCGTCAAGCTCCCGGTTCGTGTGCCGCGCCTCGGCAAGCTGTGCGCTTAAAAGCGCGGCGCGCTGTTCGCCCTGCGCCGCCGCGGCCATGGCCGCGTCAAGCCTCTCCCGCCGCGCGCGAAGCCGCTCCTCAAGAAGCCCCGGCAGCTTGTCCATCCGGCGCACGTCCGTGCGCAGTTCACGCAGCTCCTTTGCGCGGGCAAAGTCCATGTCGTCCTTCAGGCGGGCAAGCTCGGCCTCGGAAAGCGCGTTTATGCGCTCCACCGCCTGCGCGCACTCGCCGTTCATGTCCTTCAGGCGCTGCTGTATCCCGGCGAAGACCTCCGTGTCGAAAAGCTTCTGGAAAAGGCGCTTTCTGTCCTCGCTCTTGGCGTTGAGTATCTTCAAAAAATCGCCCTGCGCGATCATCACCGTCTGGGCAAACTGACTGCGGCTGAGCCCGGTCAGCTCTCCCACGCGGGCATTGACGGCGTCTATGCGCGTTATAAGCTCGCCAGTTTCGGCGCATTCAAACTCGGCATAGGCCGCCTGCTTCGTCGTTCCCTCCCCGCGCAGCTTCCTGCGCTCGTACTCGGGCGCTCTTTTTATCCTGTACTCACGCCCGCGGTGCTCGAAGAAGAACTCCACATAGGTCTCCGCCTCCGCCGCGGCATAGTCGGAGCGGAAGGACCGCGCCGCGCGCCTTTCCGCGCCGCCGGAGGCCTCCCCGTACAGCGCGAAGCTTATCGCGTCAAATATCGTCGTCTTGCCCGCGCCGGTGTCGCCCGTGATGAGGAACACGCCCTCGCTTCCGAGCTTGCCGAAGTCAAGCTGCGTCACGCCCGCATACGGGCCGAAGGCCGACATTGTCAAGCTTAGCGGCTTCATTCCTCCGCGCCCCCTTCCTCGCGCAGTATCTGCCGCAGGAGGCCGAGCTGCTCCTCCGCCGGCTGTGCGCCGTTATTCTGCAAAGCATAGAAGTCGCAAAACAGCTCCTCCACGCTTTTGGTCTCCACATCCTGCTGTACTATCTCCTGTTCATCCTCCGTCGTCTTGGAGTTTTTCACGCCGAAGCGCAGCATGTTCGGGAACACCGTTGACAGCGTCACGCGCGCATCCGGCGGCACAAGCTCGTCGCGCAGCGTGATGTGCACATAGTCCTCCGAGTACGGCGCGGCCATCAGCTCCTCCATGTACCCCTCGACCTCGCGCAGCTCGTGCAGCGGTGTGAGCGGCACGGTCTTTATCTGCACGCTGCCCTTTTCGCCCATGTCCACCACGGTCACGCTCTTTTTGTGCGCCGCCTCGGAAAAGGAGTATTTCAGCGGCGACCCGGCATAGCGCATCGTGTCGCGCCCCACACGCTGCGCGCGGTGGATGTGCCCCATCGCCACATAGTCAAAGCCGTCGAAAAGCCGCCCATCCACGCATTCAAGCCCACCGGCGTACAGCTCCTCCGAGCCGCTCTCCTGCGCCCCGGTGACGAACTGGTGGCACACCAGCACATTGCGCGCGCCGCCGTCCAGCGGCGAATGGCGCAGAACGGCCGTCACGGCGTCCTGACAGGTCTCTATCTCCTCATCAGGAAAGCAGCGCCTGACGCTTACCGGCTTTACGAAGGGCAGAAGGCTCACGACGATGCGGCCGTGCTCATCCTCCAGCTCCACTTTTTGCAGCGTGCCCGTGAACTCCTCGCTGACGTACACGCCCCGCGCGCGGACAAGCGCCGACAGATACGACACGCGCCGCGCGGAATCGTGATTGCCGCTTATCGCCAGCACTGCCGTTCCGTCCTCCGCCAGCGCCGTGACAAAGTCGTTGAAGGCGCTCATCGCCTCGGCCTGCGGCGCGCTGCTTTGATATATGTCCCCCGCGATGATCACGGCCTGCGCCCGCTCCTCGCGCGCGATGCGCCGTATCTCGCCGAGTATGTACATCTGATCCTCTATCAGCGGCACATCGTTCAGCCGCTTGCCGAGGTGCAGGTCCGCCGTGTGTATGAATCTCATTCGCTCGCCCCCGCTTGCACTTTTTTCTTATTTATTGTAGTATAGCATAGGCGGCGGAGAATTTACACTCAATTCATCCGTTTCCGCTTTTTTGTGATATCATATTTCCCCTGACTTTAATTAAGATCTATATATAGAGAGTACACTTTTATATGAATACATGTCCATACTGCGGCACAGCGCTGACGCGTGGGGGCGTCTGCCCGCTGTGCGGTGCCGCGGTCTCCGATGAAGAAACTGAATATGTCTCCGTCGCGGTCACGCTCTCGCCAAGCGAGGCGCGCCGCGGCTGTATGCACACGCTGCGCTATCCCGGCGCGCCGGAGCCTATGCCGGTGGAGCTTCCCGGCGGGCTTTCGGACGGAGACACGCTTTTCGTGGACGGGGCGCGCTTTTATGAAAATTACGGCGACATCGTCGAAAGGCCGCTGAGGCTCGTCGTGCGCGTGCAGAAGCCGCGGCGGCGCGGATATGGGGCCGTGGCGGCGCTGCTGTTCGTCGCGGCGGCAGCGCTGGGCGTGCTGCTGGTGTTCTTCGCACGCGATCTGCGCGGTGCGCGGCAAGACGATGAAACGCCCGTGACGCCTGCGTCCGTGATCGAGACTGCCGCGCCCGAGACCGAACCGCCGGAGCCGACGCCCGAGCCGCTAAGCGCGGTGCAGCAGCGCGCACGGGAGCTTATCCCGCATTTTGAGCTGCGCTATTACCTCGGTCAGCTCGATGACAGGCTTCTTGAAAACTTCTGCACGCTTTATGAGGCCGTGGACAGCTTTGAGACCCAGTGCACCTTCCCGCAGACGCTTTCAAGGGATGAGCTTTCCAATCTCATGCTGCTGCTCTCCTATGAGTGCCCTGAGCTTCTTCAATTCTCCACCGCGACGGAGATCACGTTTTATACCGACTCAAATGGCCGCGTCGTCTCCACGCAGCTTCCCTTAACCATGACGAGAGAGCAGTACGACGCGGAGTACAGGGTCTGCGCCGGCGTCGCCGCCGCCGTGGCGCAGAAGGCGAACGGCCTTTCCGAATATGAAAAGGAGCTTGTCGCCTATAACTATATCGCATCCAACTGCTTTTACAATTACGACGCGCCCAATGCAAGCTCCGCTTACGGCGCGCTGGGCGACCGGTCAGCCAAGTGCGACGGGATAAGCCTCGCCATGAAGTGGCTGTGCGAGGAGATGGGCATCTCCTGCATGGTCATGGCGGGCAACGCGCCGGGCAACCCCATCGGCCACGCGTGGAACGTCGTGTGCATCGACGGAACGTATTATGACCTTGACGTGACGAACGACGTCAACTCCGCCGACCGCAATTATAACTACTACGGCGCGTTCAACGTCTCCCGCCGCTGGATACGCAATAAATATACGGAAAGCGTCTCTTTCTCCGGCTTCCTCATCGTTCCGGGCAGCGAGAGCATGAATATGAGCTATCACGCGCTGAACGGCTCATTCGTCATGGCCGGAACCCCGGCGGAGGAGCTGCTTTACCGCCAGCTAGACGCGCTCGACAGCAGCGACGCCGTGCTTCTGCAATTTGAAAGCTGGGATGAGTACACCGCCTTCATAAACGACATCAACGCCATCATGGGCCGGTGGAGCGGGCTTTCAAAGGGCAGCTTCAACTACTCGCTCTCCCATCTGGATGAATTTCAGGTCTGCCGCATAAGCGTGACGTACTTATGACCGCCGCGCCGCTTTCCGCACGTGCCGCCGCGAATGCCGTCTGCATTCCGCGGCGGCTTTTCACGCCCTTCGTTTGTGCATATTTTCACACAGAATTTTAATTATTGGGGCTTGTTTTGCGCATGAAGCTGTGCTATAACAATAGCTCCGCCGGGATAGGACTCCGGCGGAGCTATCTGTGATGACAGGAGGCCGCGGAATGCGCAGGAACGCGAAGGGCCATGCCCATGCCGTAAAAATGACCACAGGCTCGCTGTGGAAAAACATACTCTTTTTCAGTCTGCCGCTGATGCTGTCGCAGCTTCTTGAGGTCCTTTTCAACCTCAGCGACGTCGCCGTGGCGGGCAAGTTCGCCGATTACAAGGCGCTGGGCGCTGTCGGCTCGACGACGCTGCTGGTCTCGTTGTTCACGGGCTTTCTCATCGGCATGGGCAGCGGCGTCAATGTGTGCGTGGCGCACAGGCTCGGCGCGGGCAGCGAAAAGGGCGCGGCCGTCACAATCCATTCCTCCTTCGTCATCTGCACCGTCACCGGCCTTGTGCTGGGCGCGGCAGGCATCGCCTTTGCGCAGCCGCTGCTTTCCCTGCTGCACACGAAGGATGAGCTTATCGGCGGCGCGGTGCTGTATCTGAAAATATACTCCCTAGGTATGCCCGCCATGGCGATATATAACTTCGGCAACGGCGTGCTGAGCGCCTGCGGGGAGACGAAGCGCCCCCTGCTGTATCTGACCGTCGCCGGGGTGCTGAACGTTATCCTCAACCTGTTTTTTGTCATCGTCTGCCGCATGGCGGCGGACGGCGTCGCTATTGCCAGCGTCATCTCCCAGTATCTTTCCGCCGTGCTCATCGTGCGGCATCTGCTGTGCCGCCGCGACGCCTGCCGTCTGCACCTCTCGCGCGGCTATCTTGACCGGCGCGCGTGTGAAAACGTGCTGTCGCTGGGCATCCCCTCCGGCCTGCAAAACGCCATTTTTGCCATCGCCAATCTCTTCGTGCAGACGGGCGTCAACTCCTTTGACGCCGTGCTCGTCTCCGGCAACTCCGCCGCGGCGAACGCCGACACTATCATCTTCAACGTCATGGCCGCATTCCACACCGGCTGCGCCAGCTTCATCAGCCAGAACCTCGGTGCGGGGAACCGTGACCGCGTGCTGAAAAGCTATTTTGTCGGCCTTACATACTCCTTCGCGGCGGGCGCGCTGCTCGGCGGGCTGCTGCTCGTGTTCGGGCGCGAATTTCTCTCCCTCTTCGCAAATGAGGCGGAGGTCGTCGAGGCCGGGATGGAGCGGCTTCGCATAATGGGCTGGTCGTACCCCATCTCCGCGTTTATGGACTGCACCATCGCCGCCTCGCGCGGCATCGGGAAGAGCGTCGTGCCGACGGTCATTGTGATTCTCGGCTCCTGCGTTTTCCGCGTCGTGTGGGTGTACACTATTTTTGCCTACTTCGGCACTATCACGTCGCTCTATCTGCTCTACAGCTTCTCGTGGACGATAACCGCCGCCGCGGAGATTATCTATTTCCGCCGCAGCTACAAGCGCCTTTCCCCCGCGGCCAGCGCGCTTCCGGCATAGAAAAAGCCCCTCCGGATGGAGGGGCTTTGTTCGTACAAAAACTCATAAAACAGGCTTTTTGTATCTCCCTTGTGGGAGATGGTGAAAATTCCAAATTCTCACCGGAGGTATCTTTACTCCGCTTCCTTTTTCTCCAACGCGGCGAGGCGCTGCTTTATGGCGGCGATCTCGTCGGCCATCGGGTCGCGCACGCTGACCTGATCGACCTCCGTCGCATAGTCCACCTTCTGCCCGGCAATGCGCACTATGCGCGCCGGGATGCCGACGGCCGTGCTGTCCGGCGGAACCTCGCCCAGTACGACGGAGTTCGCCGCGATGCGGCTGTTGTCGCCGACCTTGAACGGCCCCAGCACCTTCGCGCCCGTGCCGATGAGCACGTTGTTGCCGATGGTGGGATGGCGCTTGCCGCTGTCCTTGCCCGTGCCGCCCAGCGTGACGCCGTGGTAGAGCAGGCAGTCGTCGCCTATCTCCGCCGTCTCGCCGATGACGATGCCCATGCCGTGGTCTATGACAAGGCGCTTGCCTATCTTCGCGCCGGGGTGTATCTCTATGCCGGTGCGGCGGCGGCTGGCCTGCGATATCATGCGGGCAATGAATTTCATGTCATGCTCGTAAAACCAGTGCGCGCAGCGGTGGCTGCGCGTGGCCTTCAGGCCGGGATAAAGGAAATACACCTCCAGCGGGCTTCTCGCCGCGGGGTCGCGCGCCATATAGGCCGCAATGGTCTCTCTCAGATCGTCAAACATATATAAACCTCAAACCTCGATTTTGTTGATTTATTTTAATACGCTTTTTCTTTGCCCGGCTTCTCCGGGCAAAGAAAAAACGGCGGTAAACACCGCCGCCGCAGATGAGCGCGCAGGGTCACAGACCCTGCCGGATACAGCGACAGCGACATCGTGCACAACAGACGCAACAACATGCGCGGCATTTCATCATCACTGTCACCTCATTTCAATTCCCAGCATATACGAAGGATTTCCCCTCTACCAGCATAATACGCGGCGGAGGGGATTTTGTCAATAGTTACCCTCTTTGCGTGAGCGCGCGGCGCGTTATTTCCCGCCGTCACGGCGCTGGAGCTTGTGCTTTTTCCCGTCGGGCGTCACGACATAGGTGTTGTCCAGCACCTGCTGTGCGCCGCGCCGCCAGTCGTCAAGATACTCCCGGCGCAGCACGGCGCGCTCGGCAAGCTCCTCCTCGGTCAGCTCCCGCTCCTTGGCGAGGCGCGCAAGCTCGTTTATCCTGTCTATCTTCTCTTTTTCCATGCTTCATACCTTCCCTTCGATGGTGCCCAGCTCGTCCAGCGTCAGCTCGAACGCGGGGATGAAATGCTCAAGGAAGTACTTCACCTCCGGCAGCGGGCTTTCCTCCAGCGCCTGCCGTGTCTGCTTCTCGGCGGAGATGAACTCGTCGTTCCCGGCGCGGCGCTCCTCGATGCATTTTATGTATGCCGAAAGCTTGTCCGCCGCCTTTACAAGGTCGTGCGTGCGCCGCTGGGTCTCCCCGGTCAGAAGCGGCTCAAACGCGCCGCGCAGCTCGTCCGGCAACGTGGCCAGCAGCTTCGTGCACGCGATCTCCTCCACCTCTTTATACGCGTCGCGGATGAGGTCGTTGTGGTACTTTATCGGCGTGGGCAGGTCCCCCGTGAGTATCTCGGAGCTGTCGTGGTACAGCGCGACAGCCGCGTACTCGTTCGGGTCGCAGGGCACGCCGTACACATCCCGACGGATGATGGCCAGCGCATGGGCGATCACCGCGGTCATATGGCTGTGCTCCTGAATGTTTTCGGGCAGGGCGTTGCGCATGAGGCTCCACCGGCCGATGTAGCGCATACGCGAGATATAGGCAAAAAAGTTATCGGACATTATTCTCTCTCTTCCGTCCGGGGCTTGTCCGGCGCAGGCGCGGCGGTTGACAAATCCCTCGGACCGGTATATTATTTTCCCGCAAAGGGCAGTGACGCTTTGCGCCGGCTCTGGAAAGTTTACAGCTTCACGCAAGACCGTCACCCGTTTGTGTGGCGGCCTTCGTTTTCCCGCGCCGCTTTTTAATATAACATATCCCGCCGCGCCATTTCAACATATTTCTCTCCGCCGCGCCGAAGCGCGCCGCCGGAGCTTTTCATAAAAGGAGCTTTTGCAATGTATAACGGCATGAAGATCATCGACGCGCATGTGCACAATTCCCCGCAGCTGAACCCGCGGTGCCTCGCGCAGTTCCTCGCGCGCACGGGCACGGACATGGCCTGCGTCAACGCCGTGGCGCACAGCCGGTGCATATCGGCGACGCCGCAGGCGCTCGCACTGAAAAAGCTCTACCCCGGCCGCTTTTACGTTTTCACCGGGCTTGATATGAGCGAATATTACCTCCACCCGGACACGCTGGGCGCGCACATGGCCGCCTTTGCGAAAAGGATGCTTGCCGCCGGGTGTGACGGGATAAAGCTGCTGGAGGGCAAGCCGCAGATGCGCAGGCTCTACCCCGTGCCGGACTTTGACGCCCCCTGCTGGGAGCCGTTCTGGGCATGGGCGGAGGAGGCTGGCGTGCCCTTCATGTGGCACGTCAACGACCCGGAAAACTTCTGGGACGCCGCGCACGCCCCGGCCTTCGCCGTGGCACAGGGCTGGCTGTACGACGACAGCTATATCAACAACGAGGCGCAGTACGCGCAGGTGCTGTCCGTCCTCGCGCGGCATCCGCGCCTGCGCATCGTCTTTGCGCACTTCTTTTTCATGTCCGCTCAGCTTGACCGCCTCTCCGGCATACTTGACCGGTATGAAAACGTCTCCGTTGACCTCACGCCGGGGATAGAGATGTACGAAAACTTTTCCGCCGCGCCGGAGCAGGCGCGCGCGTTCTTCGCCCGGTACTCAGACAGGATAATCTACGGCACGGACATCGGCGGGCGCTGCGTGCTCATGGGGGAGGACAAGGCTTTCGACGAGGCCGAGAACCTGCGCCGCCCGGAGATCGTGCGCGACTTCCTCACGCTCACCGGTGAGGAGGAGGTCGCCTCCGACGGGCATTTCCTCATAAAGCGCCCGCCGTTCACCATGCGCGGCCCCGGCCTTTCGGATGCGGCGCTTTCCGCGGTGCTGGGCGGGAACTTCGCCCGCCTCGCCGGGGAGGAGCCGAAAAGCGCCGACGGCGGCGCGGTGCTGGAAGAGTGCGCGCGTCTGCGCCGCCGCCTCGCGGAAATGGATGCAAAATACCCGGATTTCACCTCGGATCTCTCCGTCGTGGAGTACGCCGAGAGCGTTTTTGAGAAAAACTGAATAAAAATATGCGCTTTCTGTTGCAATTTCGCCATGCAGGTGTTAAAATTCAGTTTTGTGTTGAAAATTAATGTATTATTATCTGAATCTGAGGGCGGCATGACATTCCCGCCCGTGCAAGGGAGCGCATTCATATGGATAAACTCAGAAACGTTGCAATAATCGCCCACGTTGACCACGGCAAGACCACGCTTGTTGACGAGATGCTCAAGCAGTCGGGCGTTTACCGCGAAAATCAGGAGATCGTGGAGCGCGTGATGGACTCCAACGACCTTGAGCGTGAGCGCGGCATCACCATCATGGCCAAGAACACCGCCGTGTGGTACGGCGACACGAAGATCAATATAGTTGACACTCCGGGTCACGCCGACTTCGGCGGCGAGGTGGAGCGCATCCTCAAGATGGTCAACGGCGTTATACTGCTGGTGGACGCGGCGGAGGGCCCCATGCCGCAGACGCGCTTCGTGCTCAGCCGCGCGCTGGAGCTTGGGCACCGCGTCATCGTCGTCATCAACAAGATCGACCGCCCCGACCAGCGCATACATGAGGTCATCGACGAGGTGCTGGAGCTTCTCATGGACCTCAACGCCACCGACGAGCAGCTCGATTCCCCGATGCTGTTCTGCTCCGGCAGGAACGGCACGGCCAGCTATTCGCCCGACGTGCCCGGCACGGATCTTGAGCCGCTTTTCAAAACTATCCTTGAGTACATCCCCGCCCCCGAGATGGACGAGGACGCCCCGTTCCAGATGCTCGTCAGCAGCATCGACTACAACGAATACGTCGGGCGCATCGCCATCGGGCGTATCGAGCGCGGCCGCATCAAGCAGAACGACGAGATCGAGGTGTGCAACTTCCACACGCCGGATCAGCCCCCCGTCAGGGCAAAGGCCGTCTCGCTGTATGAGTTTGACGGGCTCAACCGCGTGCCCGTGGCCACGGCCGGGGCCGGCAACATCATCGCCATGAGCGGCATCGGCGACGTCACCATCGGCGACACCGTCTGCGCCCGCGGCGCGGCGGAGGCGCTGCCCTTCGTCAAGATCGGCGCGCCGACACTGGAAATGACCTTCTCCGTCAACGACAGCCCCTTCGCCGGGCGCGAGGGCAAGTTCGTCACCTCCCGCCAGATACGCGACCGCCTCATGCGCGAAACGCTGAAGGACGTCTCCCTGCGCGTGACCGACGTGCCCGACAGTACGGACAGCTTCAACGTCGCCGGGCGCGGCGAGATGAGTCTTTCCATCCTCATCGAGACCATGCGCCGCGAGGGCTATGAGTTTCAGGTCTCCCCCCCGCGCGTGCTGTATCAGGAGATAGACGGCAAGAAGTGCGAGCCGATAGAGCGCGTCGTGGTGGACGTGCCAAGTGAATACATGGGCTCAGTGATGGAAAAGCTCGGCGCGCGCAAGGGCGAGTTCATCGAAATGACGCCCGTCGGCAGCCGCATAAAGCTTGAATTCCTCGTTCCGTCGCGCGGCCTGTTCGGCTACAGGAACGAATTCCTCACCGACACGAAGGGCGAGGGCATCCTTGCCAGCGTGTTTGAGCGGTACGAGCCGTTCAAGGGCGAGATATCCCGCCGCTCCACTGGCTCCCTCATCGCGTGGGAGACGGGCGAGGCCGTGGCATACGGCATATGGAACGCGCAGGATCGCGGCGCGATGTTCATCACTCCCGGCACGAAGGTCTACGGCGGCATGGTCGTGGGCGTGTGCCCCAAGAGCGACGACGTGCCCGTGAACGTCTGCCGCACAAAGCACCTGACGAACACCCGCGCCTCCGGCTCGGACGAGGCGCTGCGCCTTGTTCCGCCCAAGCAGCTCAGTCTGGAGCAGTGCCTTGAATTCCTCGCGGACGACGAGCTTCTTGAGGTCACGCCCAAGTCTCTCCGTCTGCGCAAGCGCATCCTTGACCACAGCCTGAGAATGAAAAACGTCATGAAGAACAGATAAGCTTATCCGCCGCCCTGGCCAGCTCTGCCGGGGCGGCGCTTTCTCGCGCATTTTCTCTCTTGACAGGCGCATAATTATGCGCTATACTGCGTTCAAAGCTGATATATATGCTTCCCTCACCACCGGGCGGGGGGTGATGCGGAGGGTTCGGCGTGCCATGCGGCACTCCGCCGCGCCGCAATAGGGCATCTGCCCTGAGTCGTAGGTATTCCGGCCAATGGCCGGATAAGATTCAGGCGCAGACGCCTTTTTAAATTTTTATTGGAGGGTTACGTACATGAAGATCAAAGCCTTTGCCGTGGAAGAGTGGATGAACAAGTATGAGGACGGCGCGAAGTACAACATCGCCGAGACCTGCGTTGACTCCGTCTCCCTTGATGAGCTTTTTGCCCTGACAGGGGAGGACAAGCAGGCGTTTCTCGACGCGTTCTGCGCAAAGCGCCTCACCTACGGCGATATTTTCGGCCGGCCGGAATTCAAAAGCGGCGTGTGCAAGCTTTACAAGACCGTGCAGCCCGGCGACATCGTGCCGACTCACGGCGCAGCTGGGGCGAACCACCACGTGTTCTGCTCGCTCATAAGTCCGGGCGACAGGGTCATCAGCATCATGCCCACCTATCAGCAGCTATACTCCATCCCCGAATCCATCGGCGCGGAGCTTGCCGTCATGCATCTGAAGCAGGAGAACGGCTACCTCGTCGATCTGGATGAGCTGCGCGCCCTCGTGACGCCGGAGACGAAGATGATATGCATCAACAACCCCAACAACCCCACCGGCGCGCTCATGAGCGGAGAGCGCCTGCGCGCCATCGTCGATATCGCGCGCTCCGTCGGGGCCTACGTTCTCTGCGACGAGGTCTACCGCCATCTCACCCAGCAGGACGAGTGGTGCGAATCGATCGCCGACATCTATGAAAAGGGCATCTCCGTCAGCAGCATGTCCAAGGTGTTCTCGCTGGCCGGGCTGCGTCTGGGCTGGATAGCCTGCCGCGACAAGGCCGCCGCGGCGGCCTTCCTCTCCCACAGGGATTATAACCTGATAAGCTGCGGCATGTTCGACGAGGCCGTGGCAGCGCTGGCGCTGCGGCACAGCGATGTGATGCTTGCCCGCAACAGGGGGATAGTCCGCGATAACCTTGCCATCCTCGACGAGTGGATAAAGGCGCACCCGCATTTTTATTACACGAAGCCGCAGGCCGGCACCACCGCGCTGGTGTACTACGATTACGATATCCCCTCCTATGAGTTCTGCACGCGCATGTACCACTCCGCCGGGGCCTTCGTCACGCCGGGCGACTGCTTTGAGCAGCCGAAGAGCATGCGCATCGGCTACGCCTGCGACGCGGACACTCTGCGTGCCGGGCTTGCCGCCATGGCGGAGTTCGCGGAGACGCTTTGATAGCTCCATAATATAAAAAAATCCTGCACCGTCCGGAATACCGGGGATGCAGAATGCCTATTTCAATATCTGGGCATACCAAATTGGGATAATATGATTATACCGATTTGGTATTCTCATGTCAAGAAAAATGAAGGATGAAGGCGGTGGGAGGCATAAAGAACAGACTTCGTGAGCTGCGCGAGGGGCGGAATTATACCCAGCTTAAGGTCGCGCTGGATCTGAACCTTTCACAGAACAGCATAAGCCGCTATGAGACCGGCAGCCGTGAAGCGGGGTATGAGCTTCTTATCCGCTTCGCGGATTACTTCGGCGTGTCCATCGACTACATCCTCTGCCGCACGGACGACCCGAGGCCGTATAAATAATTCCCGCAATTCCCGCGCCCGCGCGATGCAAAAATTCTTGACATTATACCGGGGCGATGGTATTATACGTGAGTATGCGCCCGCACTCTCAGCTTCGGGGTCATGCCGCCGCTGCGGTCGCCTTTCCGCCCGAAGCCTGGATGCAGGGTATAGTAATCATTTGAAAGGGGTATAACCACTATGATCACCAAAGAAGTCAAGACCCAGGTCATCGCCGACAACGCCACCCATGAGGGCGACACCGGCTCTCCCGAAGTCCAGATCGCCATCCTCTCCCAGCGCATCCGTGAGCTGACCGAGCACCTCAAGAAGCACCCCAACGACGACCACAGCCGTCTGGGCATGTACAAGATGGTCGGTAAGCGCCGCCGTCTGCTGGACTACCTTGCGAAGAAGGACATTGAGCGCTACCGCGCTATCATCGCCAAGCTGAACATCCGTAAGTGATCGCGCCTTGGCGTCTGAGGACTATGAAGGTTTTTTGTATGGAGACAATTTAATATTGTCTCCATATATTTTTCCGCCAGTTATGTTGTCGTAAACCCTGCACTTTCCCGATGTTTTAGTATTTGGACGGCGGCGTGCGCGCCGCGCCGGGGTCCAAGTGCTAAGCATTGGGAAGTGCCGAAAATAAAAAGGAGAAAGCAAATGATAATCACCCAGAAGCAGTTCCCCAACTACAAGAAGTATGAGATCATGTACGAGGGCCGCCCCCTGTCCATGGAGGTCGGCAAGATGGCGGAGCTGTGCAACGCCGCCGTGCTCGTCAAATACGGTGAGACGACCGTGCTCGTCACCTGCACCGCCTCCGCCCGCCCCAAGGACGGCATCGATTACTTCCCCCTCTCCGTTGACTTCAACGAGAAGCTTTACGCCGTCGGCCGCATCCCCGGCAGCTTCATGCGCCGCGAGGGTAAGCCCAGCCTGCCCGCAGTTCTGGCCTCCCGCCTTATCGACCGCCCCATGCGCCCCCTCTTCCCCTCCGACCTGCGCAATGACGTCGTTATCGCCTGCGAGGTGCTGAGTGTTGACCGCGACTGCTCCCCGGAGATCACCGCGATGATCGGCGCTTCCGCCGCCGTCTCCATTTCCGACGTTCCCTTCAACGGCCCCATCGCCGGTATCGTGCTCGGCTGGGACGGGGAGAAGTTCCTCTTCAACCCCACGCAGGAGGAGCGCCACAACGGCAACCGCATGATCACCACCATCGCCGCCACTCACAAGAAGATAGTCATGATCGAGTCTGAGGCCGATCAGGTTCCGGACGACGTGATGTACGAGGGCATCGTGCAGGCGCATGAGCATCTTCAGCCCGTCCTTGACCTCATTGACAAGATGGTCGCCGAGGTCGGCAAGCCGAAGTTCGAGTATGAGCACGCCGCATTCGATCAGGCCCTGTTTGACGAGCTGGTCGAGAAGGAGTTCGAGTCCATGGAATACTGCATGGACACCGACGACAAGAACGTGCGCGAGGCGCGCGTGAACGACTGGGTCTCCATGGTCGAGGAAAAGTACAGCGAGGAGCACCCCGACATGATGCAGTATATGGACGAGATCCTTTACAAGCTGCAGAAGAAGGTTGTGAAGAAGTGGCTGCTTGCCGGCAAGCGTGTTGACGGCCGCCAGATGAATGAGATCCGCCCCCTCGGCGCAGAGGTCGGCGTTATCCCCGTGGTGCACGGCTCCGGCCTGTTCACCCGCGGCCAGACGCAGGTGCTCTCCATCGCCACTCTCGCCCCGCTCAGCGAGTGCCAGAAGCTCGACACCATCTGGGAAGAGACCGAGAAGCGCTTCATGCACCACTACAATATGCCCTCCTACTCCACCGGCGAGGCGCGTGCCAGCCGCAGCACCGGCCGCCGCGAATACGGCCACGGCGCTCTCGTGGAGAAGGCGCTTGAGTGCGTCATCCCCGAGGTCGAGGACTTCCCCTACGCCATCCGCGTCGTCAGCGAGGTTCTTTCCTCCAACGGCTCCACCTCTCAGGGCTCCATCTGCGGCACAACGCTTGCGCTCATGGACGCCGGTGTGCCCATCAAGGCTCCCGTTGCCGGTATCTCCTGCGGCCTTATCCAGGACGGCGACGATTTCACCACGTTCATAGACATTCAGGGCGTTGAGGACTTCCACGGCGAGATGGACTTCAAGGTGGCCGGCACCAAGCAGGGCATCACCGCCATCCAGATGGACCTCAAGAACGACGGCCTCAAGCATGAGATCGTCAAGGAAGCCTTCGCAATGACCAAGGAAGCCCGCTTCCAGATCCTCGACGCGATAATGCTCAAGGCCATCGCTGAGCCGCGCCGTGAGCTTGCCAAGAGCGCGCCCAAGATGATCCAGATGAAGATCAACCCCGACAAGATCCGCGAGGTCATCGGCTCCGGCGGCAAGGTCATCCAGAAGATCACCGCCGACACCGGCTGCAAGATCGACATCAACGACGACGGCAACATCTTCATCGCCAGCTCCGATATCGAGGCCTGCCGCGCCGCGCGCAAGACCATCGAGGATATCGTGTTTGAGCCGGAGATTGGTGCCCTCTACTACGGCCGCGTCTCCAACATCCGCTCCGACTTCGGCGCATGGGTCGAGCTTGCCCCCGGCAAGGACGGCCTTGTCAAGATCAAGGATCTTGAGTTCAAGCGCACCGAGAAGGTCGAGGACGTGCTGAAGATAGGCGACATGACCTGGGTCAAGGTCATGAACGTCGGCCCCAAGGGCATCGACCTCAGCCGCAAGGACGCTCTCAAGGAGCGCGGCGAGGCGTAATATACCGCGCACAGCCTTTAACATTTAAAACTATTGCCCCTCCGGATTTTCATCCGGAGGGGCATTGTCATATGCGGTATTTTGCTTATTCGGCCTGCTCTCCGCTTTCCGCGGGGGCGGGCCGTTTTTTCTTCCGCCGAAACAGCAGATATGCCCCCGCGGCGGCTATGACAGCCGCGCCGCCGCCTATGGCGGGCCACAGGTACTCCGTCCGCTCCGTCTCGGCATATATCACCGAGCCGCCGTTTTCCAGAGCAAACACGATATAGCTCCCGTCGCGCGTGAAGCTGTGCGAGACTGCCGCGCCGTCCGACAGCACGTAAAGCCGCCCGCCCTCCGGCGCGCGGGTCGTCGGCCTCCGTGTCGAAGGAGACCGTCAGCAGCGCCGCGGAGTTGACGAAGTGCGCCGGTGAATCGTCCAGCTCCACACCCGTCACATGCTCCAGCGCGCGTATCTCCTCCGCCACGGCCTCGGCGCGCTCATACGTCGTGTTGGCAAGCATCACCTTCGCGTCGGCGTAGGTGACGAATTCCTCCTCCATCACCGTCAGGCCCCGGCGCGTGTCCGTGTCTGCCGGGAGGAAGGCCGTGATGTCGTCGTTCACCTTCCTATCGACATCGCGCAGTATACGCACGCCGCGGCGAACGCGATGAACACGATGAGCCGCTTGTCTATTATAAGCTTTGATATCTTCTTAAGAATGTTGTTTTCCAAGCGCTTCCCTCCGCGCGTTTTCAGTGCCCTGCCGCGCTTTCTATCTCCTGTAATTCAAAGCGGTACTTCTGCCCGGCGTCCGGGTATTTTTCGCGGTCCACTTCACTGAGGAACATCTCCTTCGGCCTTATCCACAGCCCGCCGTCGCCGTACAGCTTGCGGTATACGACGTACTCCTCCCCGCTCTCCGAGCTTCTCGCCACGTCCTCGACGAGGTAATAGTCGCCCTTGAAATGCCTGTATACGCGTTTGAGCTTCAGCTCCTGCATGTTTTCATCCGCCTTTCTCATCTGTCATGCGCGCCCGGCGCCCAGCCCGGCAGCGGCAGGCGCTGCATCGCGCCGAACACCTTCGTTTTCATGTCCGGGTACTCCCCGCACATGCTCTTCAACAGCTGCTTTATTTCATAGCGCTTGCTGGTCTTGTCCTGCGGACACGGGTTTTCCACGATGGGCAGCTCCAGCGCCGCGGCAAGGTTTGCGATGCGCTGCTCCCCGGCGTATATCAGCGGGCGTATCTGCGTCACGCCGGAGCGGTCAAGATACGTCACCGGCTGAAAGCAGCTCAGCCGCCCTTCAAAAAGCAGGCTCATCATGAAGGTCTCCACCGCGTCGTCAAAATGGTGCCCGAGGGCGAGCTTGTTCATGCCCCGCTCCCTGAGGGTGTTGTTCAGCGCGCCGCGGCGCATCTTCGCGCACAGTGAGCAGGGGTTATCCTCCTGCCGCACGTCGAACACGACCTCCTTGATGTCCGTTTTCACGCAGGTGTATTCTATCCCGCGCTCCTCGCAGAAGCGCTTCACCGGCGTGAAATCCATCCCCTCGAAGCCCAGCTCTATCGTTATCGCGCCCAGCTCGAAGCGCTTGGGGTAATAGCTTTGAAGCTGCCGCAGCGCCGCAAGCAGCAGCATGCTGTCCTTCCCGCCGGACACGCCCACGGCGACTCTGTCGCCCTCGTTTATCATGCCGTAATCGTCAACTGCGCGCCTTACGCAGCCGGTGAAATCATTCAGTGCTTTTATGTCCATTCTCCGCCCTCAAAAATTCAAAAATCCGTTTCAAGTTTTCTGGCGCTTTTGCGAGTATTTCAAAGCTTTTGCGAGATTTGAAAATCAGAATTAAATTTGG
>OMNQ01000227.1_pt1 | contig 18427 bp, 10 predicted proteins | sample 1673871 | NCBI WGS metagenome assembly OMNQ01 (sample SAMEA103958130, study PRJEB25191) | human gut metagenome | biome: human-associated habitat [ENVO:00009003]; feature: intestine environment [ENVO:2100002]; material: feces | place: Germany | collected 2013/2015
CCCGGGAGATTTCCTTGATATATGGGCTGACAGGGGGTAGAATCAAATATATTCATAAAAACAGGAGGAATAGAGCGTGTCAAAAGCGATATTCAATAAGAAGGTTCTGGCGGCAGCGATTGCCGGTCTGATGTCCGTGTCGCTGGTTGGTTGCGGAGGCAGTACCGGTGGACAGACAGGAAGTTCCAGAATAAATATAGAGCCGTATAGCAAGGTGGAATTCAATACGGATCAGGTTAAGAGCGGAGATATCCAGTCCTCATTGACATTGGAGCTCAAGCCTGATGGTTACAGCAGCAATGATTACTCGATACAGCAGTCTGACTACAAGGTTCAGGAGGTCAAGGTAAAAGAGGGCGATAAGGTGGCCAAAGGCGATGTGATGATTCAGTTTGAGGCCAAGGATATCCAGAAGACCATAGATCAGTATACGGATCAGAAGGAGCGGGATCAGCTTCTTATAGACCATTACAACAGGCTGGCGAGCATAGACAGCAGCCAGGATTACTCCAGTGACATATCCGCGGCGAAGGAGGATATGGATCTGGCGGATACATACATCAAAGAGCAGAACGAGAGAATGAAGGAGTATCAGGTCATTGCAGACAAGAACGGAACAGTTACTTATGTCAACTCAGATCTGCAGTATGGATATGTCACAGCGGGTGATACGCTCATAACGGTGGATTCGGGTTCGTCTGATTATGTATCAGAGACTGCGGATTCATACGAATTCAAGGAGGGGCAGACCTACGATGCTGATTTTCAGGAGGCAACATTTACACTGAAGCTCACGAAGTGTGAGAAGTATACAAGCTCTGCCACCGGAGAGGAGATGCAGAAACTTACATTTCAGCCTGTCAGTGATATGACCGGAGTGACCGAAGCGGATACCCTCAAGATGGTCATAGATAAGCCGGTTGTAAAGAACGTTGTATATGTGAATAAAAAGGCTGTGTTTGACGGCTCGGGTGAGAAGAAGTATGTGTACACTGTAAATGAGGACGGATACAGGAATGCGGTAGAAGTTACCGTTGGAGATACGGTGGATGATTATACAGTTATCAAATCAGGACTGAAGGCCGGAGAGCAGGTGGTGATAAATTGATGAGACAGAATATTATGCATAAAGGCAGCACACGGACAAAAAAGAATATGACCGCCAGAATAGCATGCCTGGTAATGTCATTTGTCATGGCAGGAGGAATGGCGGGCTGTGGCAAGGAGAACAGCGAGAAGGTTCCTGAGCTCGTTGAACCTGTAAGTACAAACGAGGCATACAGACCGGTCACATATGGAGATATAGGCAAAAAGGTCATCAAGACCGGAACGATAGTCCCAACTGACTATTGTTATTACTATGACACATCTGTGACTCTGTCAAAGGTGTATGTGAATGTGGGCGATGAGGTCAAGAAGGACACGGTTCTTGCAGAGACCGACAGCAATGCATCCACAGCATCGGGAGACGATGGCAGTGATACAGATTCAGGCTCAATAGTGGATGATTCTTCAACATCGATGGATGGGGACGACAGCTCTGGAGCTGATTCCCAGGATGTGAAGAAGTATTCACATGAGATCAAGCAGAAGATATATGAGCAGAATCAGGCTGAGTTGGACTGGAAGATAAAGGCGTGCGAAGAGATCGGTGATTCAAAGGGCGCTGCAGAGGCCAGAACAGAAAAAGCCATAAATGAGGAGAACAACAGGTACGATAATCTTTTATATGAGTATGAGCAGAAAAAGCTCACACAGCAGGACGAGGATGAGGACAAGGTCAAGCAGAGCGGAACGCTCAAGGCAGACCGTCCGGGCACGGTAACATACGCCAAGAAGATAAGCGGCAGTGAGAATACTGTCGGCGGCGGTGAGAACGTGGTCGTGGTTTCAGATTACAGTGATCCATATATAGAGATAACCGGTGAGAGCTTCAAGAAGAATACATACAGCATGTATAAGAACATGTACACTGTGATAAATGGAAAGCAGTATGACATAGTGCCATACAACTACACCAATCAGGAGATAGCTGTGGCACAGAGCAAGTCAAGTCTTCCATACACAAGATTTAAGCTCAAGGGTGTGAAGGATGCAGATAAGATCCTCAGCGTGGGCAACACGGTGTCACTGTATTTCAGTACATCCGATGCAAAGGACGTACTCACAGTGGGAAATGATTCCATATACGAGGAGAACAACCAGAAATTTGTATATGTCAAGACAGATTCCAGTGAGAAGGAGCGCAGGGATATAGAGACCGGTGCCAGCGACAATAACTACACAGAGGTAGTCAGCGGACTCAAGGAAGGAGATCTTGTCTACTACGCTTCAGATGCGGTCATGCCTAGTGATTACACAGAATACACGGTGGCACTCGATTCATATACGAAGACAGCAACGGTGAAGAGCGATTCGTTCTCGGTGGAGGACCTCAACAGTGTCAGCTACACTGCACCATGCGATGGACGTTTCACGTCACTCAACGTCAAGAAGGGCCAGAAGGTTAAGAAGGGGGATGTGCTGTTTGTCATTGACAGTGGCGGCGGAACAGCGGCGGTCAAGGATATAGATAACCAGATCAGCGAGGAGAACCAGACTTATAGTTCGGATCTCAAGGATTTTGATGATCAGATAAATGAGCTTACAAATGAGATCACGAGATACCAGAAGGGTAAGGTGGCAACGCCGACGGATGCAGAGAACACTCTCTACATGGCGGAGCAGCTCGTGTGCCAGAGAAATGTTGTTACATACAACAAGGATCTTAGGATATATACACACAATGCAACCATCAAGAGCTTAAACGCACAGAGAGAAAAGCTCAACAAGAACAATGATGGAAGCGGAAAGATAACTGTCTACGCTGACCAGGCGGGAACAGTCCTCTCGGTTGGCGCGAAGACTGATGTGGCTGTCAAGGAAGGTGCAAATGTACTCACAGTCGGAAGCAACGACAATGTGATCCTGGCGATATCCATATCAGAGGGAAAACTTGCTGTAAACCAGAAGGTTTCAATATCAAATAAGAACAACAGCGGTAAGAAGATAAGCGGAGTGTGTGTCGGAAGCACCGGAGACAGCTCCAAGTCATATATAAGTACTGATTCAGAGGGTGGGGTTCACGTAACCAAGTGTTCAGGCAGTGATGAACTGAAGTATTATATAAAGGTTGATGATGCAAGCTTTTACAAGAAGCCGAAGTCATATCAGGTCAGCTACCCGACAAAGTCCTATGAGAACGTGGTCATGATACCTAACAACATGATCTATCATGAGACGAGCAAGAACAATTCAAATGAGTATGACTATGTATGGCTCATCAAGGATGATGAGATCATAAAGCAGTATGTCACTCTCGGCGAGGCAGACAAGACCAAGACGGTTATACTGTCAGGTCTTTCAGAGGGCGATGTCATAGCTAAGGAATCAGGAGCAACATCCACCGGTGGCTCATCGAGTTCATCAGATGGTTCCGATAATTCAAAGTCAGGCGCAGACAGCCAGTCGGATGGCGGATCGGATTCATCTGGCGGAGATGCGGCGGCAGCAGAGTAGCAGAGAGGAGATATAATGTTTAAATTTTTATCACATAAATTATTGAACAAGAAGTGGTTAAATGCATGTCTCCTGCTTGGAATCATATTGCTGGTGGCTGTTGCATCGTGCAACCCAATGTTCAAAAACGGAGCGCTGGATATGCTCATGTCGTCCAAGTTTGACGCGGCGATGGTAGAGCAGAACAAGTATCCGGCAACTATCGGCAGATCAGGCTCATGCGCGGTAGACGATTATGCCGATGCCGATGCAGTGCTTGGCAGGATCGGCAAATATGAGGACATGTGGAACTACTACATGGAGATAGATGCTCTGCAGAAGCAGACCAGCCTGTCACTTCAGGCGGGGTACACCCAGAGCAACCTGAATCACAGGACCAGCTTCAACATGACATATATGCCACAGATAGAGGATCATGTGAACATAACATATGGAACGTCACTCGAGGATGCCAAGACAGAGGATGGTGTGTATCCTTGTATCATCTCACAGAGAAACCTTGACAAATACGGCCTTGTCGTTGGAGAGGTATTCAGCATAGATACCGGACTCAGCGATGCCGTTGACTCACAGGGCAATCCTATGAAGTATCAGATCGTAGGTGTATTTGAGGAGAAGGATTACTCAGACAGCTTCTGGTATGACCAGCTTGCAGATCTCGACAGCGAGGTATATGTGAAGAAGGATGACTTCAACGACATGATAGGCAAGTACGGCTTCCTCACAATATACTACGTGGATCACGTCATGCTTGACTACTCACAGATAACACACAAGAATGCCATGGACACGCTGTATTATCTCCAGTCATTTGAGAAGTCAGATAAATATTTTGAGCAGAATTTCAGCAGTGTGCTCATAGATTATAAAGGCGATGCAAGAACCATCGGTATAATCATATGGGTTCTGGAGCTCCCAATACTGGTTCTGCTTCTGGCATTCATTTACATGGTATCAAGTCAGATACTTGAGATGGAGGATGGAGAGATCGCCATGCTCAAGAGCCGTGGTACCAGCACGAAGCAGGTTCTCGGAATATACCTTGGACAGTCGGCAATACTGTCGGTGATAGCCATAGTGATAGGAATCCCTATAGGATATCTTCTGTGTAAGCTTGCAGCAAGCACGGATTCGTTCCTGCAGTTTGGATTTAAGGATACACATTTCTATGGAGTAGATCCGTGGATGATAGTATACAGTCTGGCTGCCGCTGTTATAGCTATATTATTTGTGACACTTCCGGTGTTCAAATACGCCAAGAACTCCATAGTAGAGCAGAAGAGCAGAACAGGAAAGGTAAATTACAGGCCATTCTGGGAGAAGTTCTTTGTGGACGTCATCCTTGTGACACTTTCAATATACCTCCTGTACAATTACAACAAGCAGAAATCGACGATAGCACTCGATATACTTGCGGGTTCAAGACCTGATCCGGTCATCTTTCTGAACTCCTCACTCTTTATATTTGCAGTGGGACTTCTGGTGCTCAGACTCATCAAATACCTGATAAGACTGATATACAGGATCGGAAGAAAGAGATGGTCACCGGCTGTGTACGCATCATTCCTGCAGATCACACGTACGGTCAAGAAGCAGGGATTCATATCGGTGTTCCTTGTAATGACAATAGCCATGGGTATGTTCAACTCGAACATGGCAAGAACCATAAATAAGAACAAGACACAGCGAATAGATTACAATCTGGGAACGGATCTTGTGGTACAGGAGCAGTGGACCAGAGGAACATACATAGACAAAGACAAGAAGACCCACTGGTATTACACAGAGCAGGATTTTGAGAGATTTACAAAGCTCGAGGACAGCCTGTGTGACAAGGTGACAAGAGTCATATACGACGATAATGCCGTCATAAAAGCGGGCGGCGAGGAGTTGGCGGGCAGCGTACTCATGGGTATCAACACCAAGGAGTTCGGTGAGACGGCCAGACTGCAGAGCGGACTCAACAAGGAGCACTGGTACAATTACCTGAATGATCTTGCAACAGTGTCGAATGGAGTCATCATTTCATCAAACCTTGCAAAGAAGTACAATATAAAGGTTGGAGATTCCATAAACTATGCGAGATACAGTCCTATTGCAAGCAAGGAGAAGGAGGAGATCGCATCTCCTAGCGGAACGGTATGTGCCATAGTGGATGCATTCCCGGGATTCCAACAGTATGTGTATGAGAAGGATTCCGAGGGAGAGATGCAGGAGGTGGAGAGATACCTCGTAGTTGCCAACTATGCATATGTTGTTGGTGCATTCAGTCAGACACCATACCAGGTATGGATGCATCTCAAGGATGGTGTGGACTACAAGGATGTACTTCAGGCACTCAGTGATGAGGATGTCAATATAGTGCAGTATGAGAGTGTGGATAAGGATGTGTCAGAGATGCAGGAGTCACCTCTGGTGCTCATAACAAATGGTCTGTTCTCACTGTCATTTATCATAGCGATCATACTTTGTACGGTGGGATTCCTGATATACTGGATAACATCCATCAAACAGAGAGAACTTCTGTTTGGTATCTACAGAGCTATGGGTATGAGCATGCTTGAGATCAACAAGATGCTCATAAATGAGCAGATATTCAGCTCGGTACTTGCCAGTCTGGCGGGATACGGAGTCGGTGCTGCGGCTACGACGCTTTTCGTCAAGCTGGTTGCCGTGGTTTATCTGCCGGAATCACACAACATAGCGATATCGATAGCTGTGGATCCTTACGACATCATAAAGCTCACAGCGGTTGTTGTATTTATGTTTGTTGTATGTTTCGTAGTCATAAGAACTATATTGAAGAAGATGAATATAACACAGGCATTAAAGCTGGGGGAGGATTAATCTATGGATGAAATTATGATAGAGGCACATGGAATCAAACGCTGTTTCAGACTTGGAAGCGGAGAAGATTTCTATGCACTCAAGGGAATAGATATAACAGTCCCGGCTGGAAAGCTCACTATACTCAAAGGTCGATCAGGATCGGGTAAGACGACACTGCTCAATATCCTGAGCGCGCTGGATGAGCCTACTGAGGGAGAAGTGATAGTCGGCGGCCACGTGTACAGCGAGATGAACGAGAAGGAAAAGGAGAAGCTGAGAAGATACAATATAGGATTTGTATTCCAGTCGGTTGCCCTGATCCCGATTATGAGTGCGTATGAGAACGTCGATTTCGGACTCAGACTTGCGGAGTATGAGGGCAACAGGGATGCCCGTATAAAAGAGGTGCTCGATCTGGTGGGACTGTCATCCAGAATGACGCATTTCCCAAATCAGATGTCAGGTGGTGAGCAGCAGAGAGTTGCTATAGCCAGAGCGGTGGCTCATAAGCCAAAGGTAATATTTGCGGATGAGCCTACAGGAGCCCTTGATACGGCTTCGGGACTTGCAGTCATGAAGCTGTTCCAGGAGCTGGTGTACAAGGAAGGAATAACGATAGTCATGACGACACATGATCCGAAGCTTATGGAGCTCGGTGATGTAGTATATGAGATAGAGGATGGTGAGATAGTTGAGCGATAAGCATTTATTCAGAAAAAAGAAGAACGATGCTGTGGAGCCTGAAACTATAGCACCGGATGTGGAGACACAGGACATGGAGAACACGGATGGCCAGGAGACGCAGGAGTTCGTGTACGGCATGGATCTTCAGGAAGACGAGGGCACTGACAGCGGGAAAGCCGTGGAAGCAGATCCTGAGGCTGGCACAGATAAAGAAGCCGGCGGGGAACGCCTTGGTTCTGAGGAGAATATCATAGAGTGTGACAGCCTTGTCAAGATATACAAGACTGACGATGTGGAGGTCATGGCTCTTCAGGGCCTGGAGCTCAACATCAAATACGGCGAGCTCATGGCGGTCATCGGAAAGTCGGGATCAGGAAAGTCCACACTCCTCAATATGATCGGAGGACTTGAGAGACCTACGGCCGGAAAGCTGTATGTCGACGGCAAGGATCTGTTTGCGATGACGGATAAGGAGCTTGTGGAGTACAGAAAGCACACTGTAGGATTTGTGTGGCAGAAAAACTCCAGAAACCTTCTGCCATATATGACAGCCATAGAGAATGTTCAGGTACCTATGTACTTCGACAAGAGTAACAAGGAAGACAAGTATGCAAGAGCCCATGATCTGCTCTGCAGAGTGGGACTTGAGGACAAGATAAATTCATATCCATCTCAGATGTCAGGTGGTGAGCAGCAGAGAGTTGCCATAGCCATAGCCCTGGCAAATAATCCGAAGATACTTCTTGCGGATGAGCCAACGGGAGCCGTGGACAGCAAGACATCCAACATGATACAGGATCTGTTCAGAAAGCTGAACGAAGAGCTCGGGATAACGATAATCATAGTTACACATGATATAAGCCTTGCAAATAAGGTGGGACGTGTGGTTATGATTGCGGACGGCAAGATTAGCACAGAGAAGATCATGAAGGAATCTTACAAGGACAGAATGAACGAGCTGACGACAGACGGCTTCTCATCTGATGATTCACATGAGGAGTTCTCGATACTCGATAAGGCAAATCGTGTACAGATAAGCCCTGATATGCTGGCGGCTGCCGGAATCGACAGCAATAAGGTCAAGGTTCAGGTTGTTGACGGCAAGGTCATCATCACAAAAGAGTGATAGCAGATGGTGTTGTGTCAGCGGGGAAAATATATTATAATTACTTCAATTAAGTAAGGAAAGGTTGGTATTTTATATGAGAAAAGCGGGTTACAAAAAAGCGGCGGCGCTGCTTTTGGTGACATCACTTGTGGCAGGAACTGCGCTTACAGGATGTGGCAAGAAGAAGGTGGATTACAACATGGGAGACGACGAGAACGGCGGTGGTGGCGGTAAGCTGGCATCAAGACTCGACGTACCAGAGTCATACAATGGCAAGCTTGAGGGCATCAATGCAGATACAGGTCTCACAGATGTATCCATAAATGCCACAGAGATAGAGGTGCCTGACACAGATAAGATGTCAGTGCTTTACTATGAGCTTAACAATGTAGACAATGACTACAAGAAGCGTGTGTGCGAGAATATATTTGACGTGAGCGCAGGTGTATATGTATATAACTGGGATAAGCCGTACAAGGAGGATATACAGAGAGAGATAGATTCACTTCAGTCCATGATGGATCAGGCTACATCGGATGATGATAAGAGCTATTATGAGGATTACATGAAGTCACTTAAGGATCAACTCAAGACAGCGTCTGATACGAGAGAGGGAGCCGGAGACTACAGTGGAGACACATTCATCGGATCTGTAGGGGACAACGAGTTCATGGTAACATTCTATGGAAGTGGCGATGACATGTCCACAGGCGGCGGATTCTCACTGGATTACTATCCATCGGATCAGCTTATACAGTACAGACCTAAGGATGGCGCAACAAGTGTATACTGCTACAGCAGTGAATATTCTGACGAGGAGGCTTCCGCAAACACAGCTTCCATCAGTGCGGCAGATGCTGAGCAGAAGGGAACAGATTTCCTTGCATCATGTGGAATCTCAGATGTTATAGAGACAAGTAATTTTGATCTGCTGTGGGATTACAGCGATGCATCATACAACACAGTTGCAGCAGAGAAGAATGGTTATATGGTAACATACAAGCGTTCTGTGGACGGTGTGGCTCCATATACACCTAATGTATACGGCCTTGATTCCCTTTCGACAGGGGATGACTCAGTATATTATGACACCATGGATGAGACATTCCAGCTCGGTATTGATGACAATGGACTTATCTCAGCATATTGCCTTGATTCCTTCAGAGCAACAGGAGACAAGAAGGACAACGTTGATCTTATAAGCTGGGATGATGCACTCAAGAAGCTTCCGGAGGCTGTAAATAAGTATTACACAGACAACAAGACACAGTACAGCACCATTGAGTTCAACGATGTAAGACTTACATACTACAAGCTCAAGGATGGAGATAAGTACACATACAGCCCTGTATGGGTATTTGCACAGTGCGACAAGATGGAGGATGGAAGCCTCGATAAGGATTATCCAATACAGCTCATCATGTTAGATGCTACCACAGGAGATATGATAGATCTTAAGGATGTCCTGAACCAGCAGACATATGATTCATCTGTAGTTGATTCTGTTATTGACAGTGATTCAGATTTTGATATAAGTGACGACAGCCTCATTGATGAGACTGATATAACTGATACTGACGATGCAGACAGCAGTGATGAGTCAAGCGCAGATGCGATTGATATCGGAGATGCTGATATCGACATGGGCGATCAGGATACAACAGAGTAAATAAAACTCAGACATATAGGTTAAAGGAGAAAAACCCTCATAGACTGATAAAGTGGTATAAATATTGGTCTATGAGGATTTTTTATTGTTGACACATACCCCTAGGGGGTATATAATCCGTGGATGAAAAGAGAATTTAACAGCCGTAATGTGCAGATAATAAACAGATGGCATATATGCAGCGTCATTTGAAATGTGAACAGAAATGGCTGATGTACAAGGGATGTGTCAAGTTTTCTATGAAAACTTGACATGTAGCTCCAGCCATTTGCCGAAGGCAAATTTTGCATGGCTGGAGTTCAATAAGGATGGAGGAAAGATATATGGAAGAACAGAAGAAATGCTGCTGTCATCATGGCGGAGAGATAAGCGATGTGGAAGCCAGGGTGAGGACAAGGACAGACGAGGAGTATAAGAAGCTTCTCAACAGACTGAACAGGATAGAGGGGCAGATAAGAGGCGTGAAGAGTATGCTGGAAAATGATGCCTATTGCACAGACATCGTGCTCCAAGTGTCGGCGATCAATGCGGCACTCAACAGCTTCAACAGACAGCTCCTTGCCGAACATATCAGGACCTGTGTTGCAGATGATATAAGAAATGGCAAGGATGATACTATAGAGGATCTGGTAAATACGGTTACCAGACTTATGAAATAGATATGTCAGTTATTGGCAAGTGCGGTTACGAACTGACTGATGCTTGATAAAGGAAGGTGAAATATATGGACAAGTACAATGTGACAGGAATGACATGCAGTGCATGCAGTGCAAGAGTCGAGAAGGCCGTATCCAATGTTGAGGGAGTTACCTCGTGTCAGGTGAATCTCCTGACCAACTCCATGATGGTGGATGGAACAGCCGACAGCGGAACTATAGTGGCTGCAGTTGAGAAGGCAGGATACGGTGCGAGTCTGGCGGGTGGAAGATCTGCTGGCGGAAATACTTCACATTCAGGTGGGAAGAGCAGCGGTTCCGGTGAGAGTGAGGCGGACAAAGAATTTGGAAAAATGAAGAAGAGACTGGTGGCATCAGTTATAATTCTTATTCCCCTCATGTATATATCAATGGGACATATGATGTGGAACTGGCCGCTGCCAAGCTTCTTTGACGGCAATCATGTGGCGATGGGACTCACGCAGATGCTGCTAACCATAATCGTGATGGTGATAAATCAGAGATTCTTTGTGAGTGGATTTAAGGGCGCTATACACGGTTCACCTAATATGGATACGCTGGTGGCCATGGGCTCAGGTGCCTCATTCATATACAGCGTGTACGTGCTCTATGCCATGACAGCGGCGCAGACAGCAGGTGAAGGTGAGCGTGTCATGACGCTCATGCATGATTTTTATTTTGAATCTGCGGCCATGATACTGGCGCTTATAACAGTCGGCAAGACGCTTGAAGCATATTCAAAGGGAAGAACCACGGACGCACTCAAAGGTCTGATGGATCTTGCCCCGAAGACAGCCGTTCTCATCAGGGATGGTGAGGAGGTCACCGTGGATATAGACGAAGTTGCGGTTGGGGATATATTTGCCGTTAGACCGGGTGAGAGCGTTCCTGTGGACGGAGTAGTCCTTGAGGGGGATTCCGCCGTGGACGAGTCAGCTCTCTCGGGTGAGAGCATACCTGTGGACAAAACTGCAGGAAGCCGTGTGTCTGCGGCGACGATCAACCAGTCGGGTTATCTGAAATGCCGTGCTACACAGGTAGGTGCGGATACCGCACTGTCCAAGATAATAGATATGGTAAGTGATGCGGCGGCTACCAAAGCTCCAATAGCAAAGCTTGCTGATAAGGTTTCGGGAGTGTTTGTACCTGTTGTCATACTGATAGCATTTATCACGATGATAGTGTGGATAATAGTGGGTAAGGATGCCGGTTATGTGCTGGCGAGAGGAATATCGGTACTTGTTATAAGCTGCCCATGTGCACTTGGACTTGCCACACCTGTTGCGATCATGGTGGGAAATGGAATAGGTGCCAAGCACGGAATACTGTTCAAGACTGCGACTGCTCTTGAGGAGACAGGAAAGAGCAGCATAGTGGTCATGGACAAGACCGGAACGATCACAAAGGGAGAGCCTGTAGTGACGGATATACTGGCAGCCGAGAATGTCAGTGGTGACGAGCTGATGCAGAAGGCTGCGGCTCTGGAGAAGCTGTCAGAGCATCCTCTGGCAAGAGCTGTGGTTGGATACTACAGTGAGAATTACCAGACAGGTGATGCACAGAAGGATAAAAATTATGAGGTATCCGATTTCAAGGCTGTTGCGGGCAACGGTCTGATGGGAAGTTTGAACGGCAGAAAGATCATCGGCGGAAATATGGATTATATAAAGGGATATGCAGATGTACCTGAGACGATGAAGGACAGTGCGGAGAAGGTATCACAGCAGGGAAAGACACCTATGTTCTTTGCCGAGGAGGCTGACGGAGATTACAGAGTCCTTGGAATAATAGCCGTGGCGGATACTGTGAAGGAGGACAGCGCTGAGGCCATAAGCCAGCTTCAGTCGATGGGACTTTCAGTAGTTATGTTAACCGGTGATAATGAGAGAACCGCCAAAGCCATAGGAGAGCAGGTCGGCGTAGACAGAGTAATAGCGGGCGTGCGTCCGGACGGCAAGGAGAGCGTTGTGCGAGATCTCATGCAGAAGGGGCATGTGATCATGGTTGGTGATGGAATAAATGATGCCCCTGCACTCACAAGGGCAAATATAGGAATAGCCATAGGTGCAGGCACGGATATAGCCATAGATGCTGCGGATGTTGTTCTCATGAAGAGTGAGCTCACAGATGTTCCGGCGGCCATAAGACTCAGCAGGGCAACAGTTAAGAACATAAAAGAGAATCTTTTCTGGGCATTTATATATAATATAATTGGAATACCACTTGCCGCCGGCGTGTGGATCCCGATATTTGGCTGGACGCTCAATCCTATGTTCGGAGCGTTTGCCATGAGCCTGTCAAGTTTTTGTGTTGTTACAAATGCGTTGAGGTTGAATTTGACAGACATTTATGATAAAAATAAAAGATATAGAATCAAGGAGGACAAAGTTATGACAAAGACAATGAAGATCGAAGGTATGATGTGTGGACATTGTGAAGCCAGAGTCAAGAAGAGTCTTGAGGCCCTTGACCAGGTGCAGGAGGCTGTAGTCAGCCATGAGACAGGAACAGCGGTTGTCACTCTCAAGGCAGACGTTGATGACAGCGTGCTCAAGAAGACAGTAGAGGATCAGGATTATAAGGTGACATCAATTCAGTAAAGGCAGGAAATATATGAAGAAGATACTGAACAGATTGCTAAGCAGAATGGTAATAACGTGCTTTCTTGTGGTCGTCCAGTTGGCGATCATGATACTGGGGGTTGTTTTTCTTCAGGACAGATATATCTATATATCGGGTGCTCTCAAGCTGCTCAGCGTAATAGTTGTAATGTATCTTATAACAAAGGATACTAACCCTATGGTAAAGATGGCATGGATGGTGCCGATACTCATATTCCCGGTGCTGGGAGGTCTCATGTATGTGCTCTATGGACATGTGCTGATACCTAAAAAACTCAGAAAGAATTTTCTGCGGGTTCTCCAGCAGGAGGTATATGAGAACGTCAAGGGGGACAACTGGGTCCCAGCGGAGAATTTAAAGTCGGAGCCTACATACAGGATATGTAATTATATGGAGAATGTGGCTGAGGCGCCTCTGTACAAGCATACCAGTGTAAAGTATTATGCCATAGGCGATGATGTGATGGATGATCTCATCAGAGACCTGGAGAGTGCGGAGAAGTATATATTCATGGAATATTTCATCGTGGACAAGGGTTATATGTGGGATACCATACTTGAGATATTGAAGCGCAAGGCTGCGGAGGGACTTGATGTCAGGTTCATGTATGATGACATCGGATCTGTGTTCAATGTGCCGAAGTATTACTGGAAGGAACTTGAATCCTACGGTATCAAATGTATGGCGTTCAATCAGGTGGTTCCATTCTTTGCCACTATCTTCAATAACAGGGATCACAGGAAGATCACTGTTATTGATGGCAAGATAGCTCACACCGGCGGTTACAACATGGCTGACGAGTATATCAACAAGATAGAGAAGTACGGCAAATGGAAGGACAGTGGAGTGAGACTTGAGGGCGAGGGCGCCTGGAGCTTCACTGTTATGTTCCTTCAGATGTGGAACAGCTTCAGATATTCAGAGGGAAGCTACAACAACTATAGACCGGCGGAAATCGACTATAGTGGCGTAAGTGACGGATATGTTCAGCCGTACAAGTCCAGTCCTCTGAGCGGAGAGAATGTGGGTGAGAATCTGTACATGCAGATGATAAATGATGCACAGGAGTACATTTATATATTTACCCCATATCTTATCGTGTGTAACGAGCTCATGATGGCACTGAAGCTGGCAGCCAAGAGGGGCGTGGATGTGCGTATTGTTACGCCGGCCATCCCGGACAAGAAATATATATACAAGATGACCCAGTTTAGCTACAAGGAGCTGCTTCTGGCGGGTGTGAAGATATATCAGTACACGCCTGGATTTATACATTCAAAGACTTTGCTCATGGATGGCAAGCTTGCATCTGTGGGATCCATCAATCTGGATAACAGGAGCTTCTATCACCACTTTGAGTGCGGAACTCTCCTGTATGACTGCAAGGCCATAGAAGATGTGAAGAAGGATATGATGGATACATTTGCCGAGTCGGAGGAGATAGATATTCCGTGGTGCAGAAATAACATAAGCAGGGTGAATATACTTGGTGCGATACTCAGATTATTGTCACCGCTTTTATAAAAGGAGTATAGCCGTATGGGCAGAAAAGACAACATTGCAGGAGACGGCAGGTGGGAACTTCAGAACGGAATAACCACATTATTTCTTATATATATGGGGGCTGCATATCCCCTGATAATGCATGACAAATATTTTGATATAACAGTAACCAAGTACAGGGCGTTCTATATTGCGCTGTGCATATATGCGGTGCTCATGGTGCTGGCGGTGCTGGTGGATGTGCTGGGACGGAATGTCAGCACAGGGCATGGGTCGCAGAGCTCAGGCGGGAATGTAGATGCTTCAGCAGGGGCGGCACATGGCAGCAGGTTTATCGGACGCCTGAGACATTTTATGGATATGCATAATATCATGGCCATGGATATATTCATGGCAGGATTTGTTCTGGCAAATGTTCTGGCATTCTTTATGTCAGGGAATAAGGTAGCAGCATATACAGGCGAGGAGGGCAGAAGGTGCGGACTTCAGTTCGTGCTGCTGGCCTTTTTCCTGTATGTGTGTATGGCGAGATATTGCAGGATAAGGCGGTATGTGGTGGTCATATTCATGCTTGCGGGCTCATTTGTGGGAATTGTCGGCATATGCCAGTTCATGGGATATGATTTCCTTGGACTCAGGGAAGGGCTGATGCAGAGCATAAGAAATGTATACATATCCACATTTGGCAATATCGACATATTTGCAAGCTTCCTGTGCGTGCTGGTTCCGATGGCAGCCGGGGCGTATATCAGCTCGGAGGGAAAAGAGAGCATAGTGATACGGATAACAGCAGTCATCGCTGTGCTCACAGGAACAGGAGCGGTGATCATATCCAATGCAAACCTTGCATATGCAGGCGTGGGTGGTGCTATGATTGTGGCATGGATATGGGCGTCATACCGCGGAAGAATAAGAGAATTTGCAGATGTATGCCTGGTTATGGCGTGCGGAGTCCTGGCGATCAGCATTATGCTGGGAAGAACGGATAACGGATATTCAGAACTTGACGGACTGAGCTGCTTTGTGAGTGACAGCCGGATGGTGTGGATAGTTTCCGTGGTCGTTCTCGTTGTATGGGCGGCCATAAGGCTGGCTTCAAAGTGGACTGTGAAGTTCCGCGGAAAGGCAGCTCTTGCTGTATCGGTTGGCGTATCACTTGCAGGCATCGTGGCTGTTGTTATATATGCGGCGCACAACCACATGTGTATATTTTCATTTGAAGATTCCTGGGGAAACTACAGGGGTTTTGTGTGGAGGAGACTCATGGAGGCGTATAGTGATTTCAGTGTTCCACAGAAGCTGTTCGGTTATGGAAATGAATCGGTGAAGTCGATCATGACTGATAGATACTACGACGATATGATGAATGCGGTGGGTGTTATATATGATAATGCTCACAATGAGTATCTGCAGTATCTGATAACCACAGGAATATTCGGTGCAGTGAGTTACGTAGGACTGCTGGTTACCACAGGTGGTGCTCTTGTGAGAACTGCGGTATCAGGAGCTGTGATGAATGAGAATGAAAGCATGAGCAGTCAATCCGCAGAAAAAAGATCAAAGGAGAAGGCAGCTTCGAGAGATTCAAGAACTGTAAGAGGTTCAAAGACAGGGACTGGCTTGGAGTGCCTGCTTGGATATGCTGAGGATGAGGGCAGTATGATAGCTGTTCTGCTCGGGATAACCGGGTATGCTGTTCAGGCATTTGTCAATCTTAACCAGTCGCTCACAACACCATATATATTTCTGCTTATAGCCATGGCAGGAGGTCTGTGCCGGAGATATATATGTCAATTTGCAGATGGCGGCAGAAAATGACGTGTGAAGGACGATTTATAAGAAAATAATACAGGGAATTGTGTGTATATACTTGCCACAGTGCATAGCAAAATGTTATAATATTTGCCTGTGTGGTGCTAGTGAACCGCACATTGAATAAATAAATACAGGAGGTCTAGAGGGACATGCAGATTTATGACGAGCTTGTAGCCAGAGGGCTTATAGCGCAGACAACAGATGAAGATGAAATTAGAGATTTAGTAAATAATGGTAAGGCAGTATTCTATATTGGCTTTGATCCGACTGCTGACAGCCTGCATGTAGGCCACTTCATGGCGCTCTGTCTGATGAAGAGACTTCAGATGGCAGGCAACAAGCCTATCGCGCTGATAGGTGGAGGTACAGCCATGATCGGTGATCCATCAGGCCGTACAGATATGAGACAGATGATGACAAAGGAGACTATCCAGCACAACGTTGACTGCTTCAAGAAGCAGATGAGCAAGTTCATAGACTTCTCAGAGGACAAGGCGCTTCTCGTCAACAACGCAGACTGGCTTCTCGACCTGAACTATGTAGATGTTCTCCGCGATGTTGGAGCATGCTTCTCAGTCAACAACATGCTTCGTGCAGAGTGCTACAAGCAGCGTATGGAGAAGGGACTCAGCTTCCTTGAGTTCAACTACATGATCATGCAGAGTTACGACTTTTACGTACTGTACCAGAAGTACGGCTGCAACATGCAGTTCGGCGGCGATGACCAGTGGAGCAATATGCTTGGCGGTACAGAGCTCATCAGAAGAAAGCTTGGCAAGGATGCATACGCCATGACAATCACACTTCTCCTCAACTCAGAGGGCAAGAAGATGGGTAAGACCCAGAAGGGTGCTGTATGGCTCGATCCTAACAAGACATCACCATTTGAGTTCTACCAGTACTGGAGAAATGTGGCAGATGCAGATGTTCTGAAGTGCATCCGTATGCTCACATTCCTTCCACTTGAGGAGATAGATAAGATGGACAGCTGGGAGGGCAGCCAGCTCAACCAGGCAAAGGAGATCCTTGCATACGAGCTCACAAAGCTTGTACACGGCGAGGAGGAGGCTGCTAAGGCACAGGAGAGCGCAAGGGCACTGTTCTCCAAGGGTGTTGCAGCAGACATGCCATCAGTAACACTTGCAGCAGATGACTTCAAGGACGGCGCCATCGATATCGTGTCAGTTCTCGTTAAGTCAGGTCTTGTTACATCACGTAACGAGGGCAGACGTGCCGTAGAGCAGGGCGGTGTCGCTGTGGACGGCGAGAAGATCACAGATGTCCAGACTACAATTCTACAGGAGAAGTTCGACGGAGAGGGCGTTGTTGTGAGACGTGGTAAGAAGAACTTTAGGAAGGTTAGTAAGTAAGAGATATACATTGACATATGTATATGTTTAGTATAGTATAATAAATAAGAAAGCACTGGGTTGCACACGGAGCAACAAAGAATCCGTGGCTATATTATTGCGATGATATCAATATAATGATTCGGGTGATACGAAGGTACTTAAAGTACAATATCATATCCAGTATGAGGATTAGGTCATACGCAGATGCTTTGAGTGATATCAAGGCGAACGGCCAGTGGTTATTCAAAAAAGGGAAGCGATGAGCTTCCCTTTTTATGTACTATAAGGAGGAAAATATTGGGGAAGTCACAGATAATACGGAGAATACATAGAGCGGCATTAAAATATAAAGAGGTATTTGTTGGAAATACATTTATGTTTGTATTCAATAATGATTATTTTGAGGTTATGTTTAAGAAATCTTCATTTATGCATTTAACAGGAGTGGCATCATGCCTAAAGGCGGATGATTTTTATAATCATGCATTGACTGAGAGAGGTCTACGACCGGGAGAAATATTTTTTAATGAAGATCATCCATACGACCTTGCAGATAAGAAAACTAGTATTCTTATTGGATTGGGTGATATTACCATTAAAGATTCCAGTG
>OMNQ01000231.1_pt1 | contig 18296 bp, 14 predicted proteins | sample 1673871 | NCBI WGS metagenome assembly OMNQ01 (sample SAMEA103958130, study PRJEB25191) | human gut metagenome | biome: human-associated habitat [ENVO:00009003]; feature: intestine environment [ENVO:2100002]; material: feces | place: Germany | collected 2013/2015
ACGTGGTGGGGCTTGTACGGTCACTGTCGCTTACCCTACTTACGGCTTCGCCGCGAGAAAGGACATCCCCAAGGTTGTTAGTGATGGCGAAATTAACCCTGGGGTTAAATTACCGTCATTTGTGATAGGCGATGTTGTTGTTTATGGCGCACGCCCTGTACAGTTGCTCGGCAAGCACCACGCGGCAAAGTTGATGCGGAAGGGTAATCTTGCCGAAACTTACGCGAAGGTCGGCACGGGCACGCACTTCGTCGGACAAGCCGTAACTGCCGCCTATGACAAATGTAAATGTCGCGCAGGTCTGTTTGGCTTTTTCCAGCGTTTCGGCAAACTCCACGCTGCTAAGTTGTTTGCCCTGCGTATCGAGAAGTACCACGTAGCCCTCGCACTTTGCAAGAATATTGCGCCCTTCGGTAAGTAAAATTTTGTCGATTTCCTTGGCGTTAGGCTCGCCCTTGAACAGACACTCGGCAACTTCCGTCACTTCGACGGAGGCAAAGCGGCTTATACGCTTGACATATTCCGCAATTGCTTCGCGGTAGTATTCTTCCTTGATTTTACCAACTACGACAAGTTTGTATTTCATAATGCCACCACCCACAATACGACAAACACGACAACAGACAACGCAAACAACATCGTCGGAACGGGCGCAAAAGGCGTTGTCTGTCGCTCGCCGGGGTCAAAGGCATGCGGTGCAGGCTTTACAAGCAAAATATATGCGACAAAACTTCCGATTGCCACCACGCCGCCGACAAGACAGGTAATCCAACTTGTAAACACTGCTTCGGGCAACACAAACTCGCACACTACCGCCGCCAGATTGTTGACAAAGTGGACTATTACGCAACTCCACAAACTGCCGCCGCGAATAAGCAGTACCGACAGCAGGCACCCGACGGCAAACTGGTGAAGAGTCTGCGCCGGATTGGCATGAAACAGTGAAAACAGCGCGCCCGAAACAACTACGGCAAGGGTTTTGTTGCGCATGCCGCGAACAAGCCCCTGTGCCACCACGCCGCGAAAGACAAGTTCTTCGCAAACGGCAGGCACGAAGGTTGCCGTAAGAAGAAGCGGCACGAGTTGGCGGGGTAAATCCACCGACGGACGAGGCAAACCTGCCTTTTCCATAAGGTCGTAAATCCAATTGGTAAGGGGTGCCATGAAACACATCAGCCCCAGTACGCACACGCAGGCAAACACCGTATGCAGTGGGTTCGGCGCAACGTCGAGCGCCGCCTGCTTCCACGGGTTTCGGTGGGTGCAACGCAGGTACACGGCGGCACACGCGCCCAACCCGAGGCTTGTCACTACAAGGCAAATCCACCACACCGCGCTGCCCTTTTCGACGGTATTCTGCACCGAGCCGAGCACCGCAGACAAAGCAACGTACACAAGCGCGGTAATACCGAAGCACATAAAGGCGTCGTTTTTGTTAAGTTGTTGCGACTCGTCGCGTTCGGGCGAGGCCGCAGCATGTTTGTCGTTCATTTTATCACCGTGTTGTCGTGTTGCCTGGCAACGTACACGCTTATGTCGCGCCCTTCGACAAGTCCCTTGTCCGCGTACATGTTTACAACGTTGTTAAACGCCAGTTCCGCCGTGTTGTTGTGTTCGGACAAATGGGCGAGAATTACGCTTTTTACGTTGCTGCCGACAAGGTCGGACAATACCTGCGTTGCCTGGGCGTTGGACAAATGTCCGAAGTCGGACAATATGCGCCGTTTGAGGGGATAGGGGTACGGACCGCTTTTCAGCATGTCCACGTCATGATTGCTTTCCAGTTGTATCCTGTCGCAAGGGGCAAGAAAGTCGACAAGTCCCGTCGTCACACAGCCCGTGTCGGTGACCGTCGCGACAGAGTTTGTTCCGTCGCTGAAACGGTAGCCGTAACATGCCGTCGCATCGTGACTGCACTCGTACCTGTCTATGCGCAGGTCTGCAATTTCCGTCGCGTCGGCGATGCCCGACACGTCGCAACAGGTGGCGCGCTTTGCCACAAGGTTGGCAATTGCCTTGGGTGCGTAGACGGGTACCGGCGAATGGGAAACAAAAGAGGAAATGCCGCCGATGTGGTCGCTGTGCTCATGCGTGACTACAATTGCCGTAATGTCGCTGAGTGACAGATTGTACATTTTAAGTGCCGAAAGCGTCGCGCGACAGCCGAGACCAACGTCAACAAGCAAATTGGCGTTGTCGGACTGCACAAGCGTGCAGTTGCCACCGCTTCCGGAATAGAGAGGAAAAATTTTTACCATTTTACAATTGAGAAAGCAACTCTTCGCGAGTCTTTTTGTATTCTTCGGTAGTCTTGTCTGCGGTACGGTTGCATTCCACTATACGTTGCTGCAACTCACGCGTAAGTTTGAAACGAGAAGAGATAATCATGCCGATGACAAGTACGACAATAGGTACTACGGTAAATGTAATCAGTATGCCGATTTGTGCGCCTTCGGGCTGGCTTATAGGCTGAATCTGCACCATGTCGCCGTACATAACGTACTTGAAACGATCGACGATTACCCATGGCTTTACACCGTCCGACCATATGCCCGACGTAAGTGTTGCCGCAACGTCCGACGGAAGTTCCGCAAGAGAAGCGTAAGTTGTCTGTTCGTACCCGGCAAAACCGACGATAAGCGGCGCGATAAACAGTCCGATTGCCTGAGCCGTCGTGTTGAGAAAGTTGGTAAGCCCCGAAAAACCGCCTTCGGTGCGCTGACCGAAATACAACTCTCCGACGTCGCACACGTCGCCGAAACTGCTGTGCGGAACAAACACCGTGCCGCAAATGCCGAAGCCGAGCAAAAATCCGTACAGAATTACAAGCCAGTCGGGCGTGCCGCTTGACGCCGTTACTACGCTGCCTGCAACGCTCGGGGCAATGCTTTCACGCGGAAGCAACAGCATTGTTGCCGTAACGGTTGCCCAGATTGCCGCGCCTGCAATGTATGCAAACCGCTTGGTACGCATTTTGATAAGTTTGAGATAAAACGGCATGGCGATTATCTGCGAAACAAACATCAGCGCGGCGGCAATGGTCGCGGCAGGCATTGCGAAATGTCCGCCTTCCGTAGCCATAAGCACGGGGTAGGAATTGTTGCGGAGATAAAAATTGAAGAACGTATAGAAAAATCCCGACATAATCGCCATGGACATACTGGCGCACATCTGCATGCCGAGGTACTGGCGGTAGGTCCTTAGTTGAAGCGGACGGACAAACTCCCGCAGGGACAGTTTGCGTCTGACGGCAGGGTACACAACCTGTTCGTGACTGAACAATGCCGTTACCAGCACAGACACAACAAACACGCTGCCAAACGCCAACGCCATGTAAATGTAGCACACGCCGTTGTCACCGTTGTCGGGACGAGCAATGTACTGCGGCAGCACCACACACAGCAAAGAAGATGCCAGCGAGAAACACAGACGCAGCGCGTTTACCTTGTTGCGCTCGGTGTAGTCGTCGGTCATTTCGCTGGCGTGCGAGTAGTACGGGATAAGCACCAGACTTTGCGCCGTAGCGTAAAACATGTAACTGACAATTACCAGAAACATTTTGACGGGCACGTTGTCGGCAATGGACGGAATGATGTTCCACGGGAAGAACAATGCCACGAAACCCACCAGCACAAACGGCGCGGCGACAAGCATAAAGAAACGGCGTTTACCCAAGCGACCGGGCGTTTTGCCGTCGGTGATTTTGCCGATAAACGGGTCTATTACGCCGTCCCAGATTTTGGTAAGCAATAGCACCACCGCAAGGCTTGTCATAGGCAGCCCGACAACAAGCGTCAGAAACTCGACAAACAAAAAATTGATTACGTTGAAACTGCCGCCGCCGAAAATGTCGCCGCAGGCAAAGGCAATTTTGTTGCCGAGCGACACCTTACCTGCCGCAACGGTTGTGTTTTTTTCAATTGTTTTCTTCATAAAAACTCCTTGTGTAAAAAGGCGCGCCTCGCCGACACCTTCTCCCCAAGGGCGAAGGCTTTTGCTTTGCCGATTGAGTACAAACGCACGCAAACAAAGACAAAGGCTTTGCAACAACAGCGCGTTCCCACCGACAGGGGCGAGGGCGCAGACAGGTGCGAAGAACGGCAACATGTAAAGGAAAAATTATTTATTTCCCAACTGTGGCGAGGGCGCAGAGTGGTACAGATTGAGACAGCCGGGCGAGGGCGCAGAGTAGTACAGATTGGGACAGCCGGGCGAGGGCGCAGACAGGTGCGAAGAACGGCAACAGTTGGCTGAAACGTGAGAGAGCGTACTTTGGCGTACGTGACCGAACGGGGCAGACAAGCGTAGCCGTTATGCGTGCCTGTATGCGCCCTCGCCCCCTCAGACGTTAAAGCGGAAGAGAACAACGTCCCCGTCCTTCATCACATAATCCTTGCCTTCGCTGCGCACCTTGCCGTGTTCCTTGGCCTGGTTGTAGCCGCCGTATTCCAGCATGGTTTCGTAGGGGACTATTTCGGCGCGAATAAAGCCCTTTTCAAAGTCGGTGTGAATTTTGCCTGCGGCTTGCGGTGCCTTGGTGCCTTCGGTAATGGTCCAGGCACGGGTTTCCTTTTCGCCTGCCGTCAGGAAACTGATGAGATGAAGCAACTTGTAGCACTTTTTGACAAGGCGGTTAAGCCCGCTTTCGGTGATACCGTAACTTTCAAGGAACATTGCCTTTTCCTCGGGGTCGAGTTGACTTAGTTCCTCTTCCACTTTGGCGCAGATTACCAGCACTTCGGCGTTTTCCTCGGCGGCTTTCGCCTCGACAGCCTTTACAAGGTCGTTTTCCGGTTTGCCGAGGTCGCTTTCGGCGATGTTGGCGGCGTAAATCACGGGTTTGTCGGTAAGCAGAAACAGTTCGTCCACGAATTTCTGTTCTTCTTCGTCAAATTCCATCGTGCGCACGGGTTTACCGCTCTCGAGGTGTGCCAGGATTTTTTCCAGCAGTTCCAGTTCGATTTTGTACTTTTTGTCGCCCGTCTTTGCCATGCTTTGCGCACGTCCCATCTTTGCGTTGATGGTTTCGATGTCGGCAAAAATCAATTCGAGATTGATTGTTTCCATGTCGGACACAGGGTCGATTTTGTCGGAAACGTGCGTGATGTTGCTGTCCACGAAACAGCGCACCACGTGTACGATCGCGTCCACCTCGCGGATGTGCGACAGAAATTTGTTGCCCAGTCCTTCGCCATGGCTCGCGCCCTTGACAAGACCCGCGATGTCCACGAAACGCAGATACGTAGGCGTGATTTTTTTACTGTCGTACAATGCGGCAAGTTTGTCCAGACGTTCGTCGGGGACGGCAACAACGCCGACGTTAGGCTCTATTGTGCAAAACGGGTAGTTGGCGATTTCCGCCCCCGCTTGTGTGATTGCATTGAAAAGTGTGCTTTTGCCGACGTTGGGCAAACCTACTACTCCCAGTTTCATTAGTCGTACCTCTTGTTGGTAATTGTAATTTTGCCGCATCGACCACCGCACGATTGCATGACAATTTGGCAAATAATGTATATATAATAATACAAAAACATAAAATTGTAAACGATAAACACACAGTAAAAACCGATAACACAAGGCAAAAACACGGTTTGAAATCGATAGTGTCGGCACAATTTCACCGTTACAGATAGTTTTTACGGTCACTTTTGCCGGACACACAGACGGCATTGTGGCGAGAAAGAACGTTACAAAGTATAGAAAACAGTAAAATAAATACAGCCGAAAACTTGATAAAAATCGATAAAATAATGTAAAAATGTAATGAATTTTTGCATACGTTTGCATTTTTTGTTTACAAACGGCGCACGAAACGCGCAACAGGGGAACACAATGACAATACTACAAAGTATATTTTTGGGGCTGCTGCAAGGACTGACGGAGTTTCTGCCGGTCAGCAGCAGCGGACACCTTTTGCTTGCTCAGAAACTGTTCGGAATAGAAGCCGACCTGTTTTTTGACGTTATGCTGCATCTCGGCACGCTTTTTGCCGTGGTTGTCGCCATGCGGAAAACATTGTTTCAGACAATTGCTCACCCCATTGCCGACAAACGCTTCCGTTACGTTGCAATTGCCTGCATTCCGACATTTGCCATTGCCGCAGTCGTGCACTTTTTTGTGCCGGAAGCAACGCTGAACCTGTTTCTTCCGCTCGGTTTTGCCGCAACAATCGTGCTTATTGTACTGTCGGCAAAACTTGGAAAACCGACGTTGCGTTTGCAGGAAACGGGACTGCTGCCGATCATAGTTACGGGCGTCGTACAGGGCATTGCCGTCTGCCCCGGTTTGTCGCGAAGCGGCAGTACGGTGTCGACAATGAAACTGTTCGGCGTCAATTCCACCGACAGCGCGGAATTTTCCTTTATTTTGTCCGTGCCGGTGATATTGGGCGCTGTCGCTGTAGAAGGCTACAAGGCATTGAAAACCGCCGCTCATGCGGTAAACTGGCTGTGCGTCGGCGTGGGTGTGGTGACGGCGTTCGTTTCGGGACTCATTGCCGTATACACCGTAATGCGCGCCGTAAAACGCGGCAACTGGATTGCGTTTGCAGTTTACCTTGCACTGCCGCTCGTCACGTCGCTTATTGTAATGTTTTAGCTCTTAAAGCAAATACGGCCGTGCAATCCGAAAATACGCGACAGGCGCAAATCGACACTTGTACAAAACGCCGACGTGTGGTATAATGTACCAGAAATTCGTCCGCGCCACGGCAAAACAATCTCAGATGGCGGACAAAGAGAAGGTACACAATGGCAATTTATCTTGTAGATTACGAAAACACTCACTACCTCGGTGGCATTTCCGGACTGTCCGCAAACGACACCGTTGTCGTGTTTTACACGCAAAACTCATCCTCGCTTTCCTTTGACGCGCACAAAGAAATACTGCAGGCACAGGCAAAAATACTGTACAAGTACGTGGACAACGGCGGCAAAAACGCGCTGGACTTCCAACTGAGCACCTACCTCGGATGCCTTATCGGCGAAAAACAAGCCGACGAGCAACAACTGTACATCGTGTCAAAGGACAAAGGTTTTTACTACGTATCGAAATTTTGGGAACGCGAAAAGGGCATAAGGGTAACCGTCGTACCGTCGCTTACCGAAACGCCGAAGACGAAACAGCAACAGTCCGCGCGTGAAGAAACACAAACCGCCACCATCGGACAAATCGTAGCCGCAACTGTTGTTGAGCAGGGCGAAACGGCAGAAACGGTCGGAAACGCCGCCGAAGAAACGACAGCCATCGAAAGCGAAATTGCAAACGTCGAAACGGAAGTTGCTACGACCATCGAAAACGCAACCGTCAGCACCGCCGCTACCGAAGAAAGTGCAGCGACAAACGACGGAACAGCGGAAAACGCAGACGATATTGCCGAAGAAAATCAGACGAAAAACATCGAAGCGCAAACAACAGTGAACGCCACGGCGAACAGTGCGGAAAATCATATCGATGTCGAAAACAACGTTTCCCGACAACCTGCGCAAAAGACAAAGCAACGCCAAAGGCGCAACGACAAACGCAAAAACAACGTCAAAACCACGGAAGAACCGCAACCGACAGTCGAAAGTGCGCTTGCAAACAGCGGCATACAACTGGGCGTTGGCGAAATTCGCGAGATTGCGCAAATAGTAAACAAATACAAGGCAACGATTACGGTGAACAACCACATCAACAAACTGCTGAAAGACAGCGCCAAGGCAGGCGAAGTACTGAAAATAGTAAAGCCGTTTATGAAGAAGCAGGCAAAATAAATACAAACAAGCAGAGTTTATTTGCAAAACTCTGCTTGTTTTTTTTGTATGATTCCCTTCCGTGGTATGTTTCGCCTACGCTCAACATGACACAAACAACGGAAAAGTCAACAAATTTTTAGCGAAAAACTCTCTTTTTGTCCACGTTTTCCGCAAAAACCATTCTACAATAGTCTGTCTGCTTACCACTTCCGAATGTGATTAAATACGGTCGCCGTTACCGTGAATTTCGGCAAAACGCCCTGCAAAGGACGGTTCGCGACCGCCTGCATACAGGTGCGAAGTATCGCCGAAAGCAAGACAACGAAACACAGCCTTACCTTGTTCGCGCTCTTCCGTCACAAGAGTTGTAACCGACGTGGGCAACGCGCAAAAACCCTGGAAAAACAGATAGGGCGATACCCCGAGAATGTGCGACAAAATCACGCTTTCCACGCCGAAATGGCAAAACAGCGCAACGGTGTCGTAGCTCGGCTTTACAGCGTCGTACATAAAGCCGTTCCGCTTGTAGCCGTGTCTGAACAAAATTTCGTCAACGCCACGAGCCACAATGCCGTAGGTCTCGGCTATGTCGGACTTTGCAAGAAAACCGAACTTTTGCCAGTCCGCGCCGTCCAGTTCCGCTCTGTGCTCGGCGTAGTAACCCGGCATCAGGTCCCATATGACGGGCGCGCCGCTCGGATTGGTCGCCGAACAGCCAAATTCGCGAAGCCAGTCACATTCCGTCGGCACAATACCCTTGTTTTTCAGCGCGATTTGTGCCGTAAGTTTTGCCCGCCCCAGCGGCGACACATACACGTCGTCAAGTTGTGTTTTGTCCATGCGTGCGGCCAGCAATTCCGCTTCCTTTTTGCCGACTTCCGTCAGCGAATCGATTGAGTAGTCGGGGTCCCCGTGTCTTACGATAATCAGTTTCATTTTTTTACCTTTGTTGTTCAACAGATTACTCGCCTGTTGTTATTTCAATGAAGTTATTTTACTTCGACATTACGGCGTCTCAGACAAAATGCCTTTCGGCAAAAACACCATTTGCCACCAACGCACTACGCGCCGTATGTCATGACTCCTCTTCGGTGTACTCGCAGGACTGTCTGTCGAACGTTGGCACGACAAACACGCCGTCGTGCAGTTTGTCCATTTCAGTCTGAATGTATTCGGTCAGTTCGTCGTCGGTCATTTTGCAATCAAATGTCACCGCAACGTCGAAAATAAGGTTGACCACCTTGGGTCCCTTGGTCATGCGGAAGTCATGTACTCCGTAGCGTTTGTCCAGACCATGCACAATGTCGCGCACCTCGCCGCGGTACTTGTCCACCACAGGATCTCCGACGATAATCGGATCCATGTGTATCACAAGGGTTACATCGGTGTGCTGTGCAAAGTCGCGCTCGATTTTGTCAATCAGTTCGTGGCTTGCCATAACGTCAACCGCACTGTCCACTTCCACGTGCACGCTTGCGTAAAACTTGTTGGGTCCGTAGTTGTGCACTTCCAGGTCGTGTATGCCCATTACACCGTCGAATCGCATAATTCTGTCGTAGATGGACTGCACCAGTTCCTTGTCGGGCGCGCGTCCCAGAAGTTGGCTCATGGTGTCGCGCAGTATGGACACGCCCGCAACGGCGATAAGTATCGCTACAATTAGCCCCATTATACCGTCAAGATACACAAAGCCCGTGTAATGCGCGACAATTACCGACGCTAAAACACCGAAAGTGGCACACGCGTCGGAGACGCTGTCCGTAGCCGTAGCCTTCAACAGTTCGCTTGCGTAATTTTTTCCGAGTCTGCGGTTGAACAAAAACATCCACAGTTTGACAAGTATACTTACTCCCAGCACTCCCACCGTCCACCAACTGAATTCCGTTTCTTCGGGCGTTACTATTTTGCCTATGCTTTGCGAAGCAAGTTCCAGCGCAAGCACAATGACAATGACGCCTACGATAAGCGCGGACACGTATTCCACGCGCTGATGCCCGTAGGGGTGATCCTTGTCGGCGGACTTGCCCGCCAACTTGAAACTGACAAGAGAAATAACGTTGCTTCCGCAGTCTGTAAGGTTGTTCAAGCCGTCGGCAAACGCGGACACAACGCCGAACAACAGTCCTACGGCAATCTTGGAACAGGCAAGCAGTACATTGAGCACTATGCCCACAATGCCGCTGAGTTTGCCTACGCGTTGCCGCACAGACACGTTTTGAGTGTCGTTGTAGTTCGGCACAAAAGTTTTAAGTAAAAGTTTAGTCATATTTTTATTTTTAGTAACATGTTGCGAAATGCGCTTGTTATTCCGCCGCTTCTGAAGGCGTTACGCCGTTTTCCGTTGTTGCCGTTGCGTTTTCCGAGCCGAGTTCGGCAATAAGTTTGCCTCGGTTTGCCTTGTCGTATTTTTTGACTATTACGGCAGGCACAAACACCAACGCCGCCGCAACGCCCGCAAACAGAAACAGTTCAAAGGGATACACGTGGTCGCCTATTTTGTAGCCACTTGCCACAGTGATAAGTTCGTTGTATTCCGTCAGCACGGGTCCGAAACCCTTGATGATGAGCGGATTTATCAGACTTGCCAGCACCATGGGCACCATTACGTACAGTATTATGCGCACGCCCTGGAAGCAGCCCGCCTTGTCCGACGGTGTGTAGTTGCGCGCCGAAGCATTGAACACGCCTGCCGCAAGCAGACTTGCGCCCTCGACCAGCGTGCCGCCGATGACAAACATCACAAACACAGCCGTACTGTTGCCTCCGACAAACTTGATTGCATACACCACCAAACCGCCAAGCACTCCCGCCGCCGCAACGGGATAGAAAAATTTGTCGCGCCCGTACTTGTCCATAAGTTTACCGCCGACAGCCGCAGTTGCCGCCGACAGCAACACTACCAGCGCAAGGGGCAACACGTAGTTGTCACCGAAGCCGAGCGTGTACTGCAACAGCACAATCATGTAGGGTTGCCACAACTGCATGGACAATCCGCTGAACATCATGCCCAGCAGACACACGTACACAATGCCGTGCTTAGCGATGTTTTTCGGTTTGAAGCCGTACACGACCTCCGACCAGTACTTACCGCTGCGGTCGGGCACAAGCGACGGGCTGTCGTTGAGCACAAACAACCCCACAATTCCGGATACGGCAGTCATGCCGCCGAGAATAAGAAAAAACGTTGTCCAGTTGCCGTTTTGCGTAAGTCCGTCAAAGGCAACGAAAATTACCATAAGCGCGGCAACGGGCATAACGGACAAAATTACATCCACAAAACCGCGGTTGGTCACGTCCGTCACGTCGGTAATCCATGCGGAAAACGCCGCGTCGTTGGACAGCGAACCGAACAAAGTCATTACGCAGTCCATGATTACAAACACGATTACCGCCGTAACAACTCCCTCCGCCGCAACATGGTCATTGCCGAAAAAAGCGAAACTTGCCGTAACCAGCCCCCACACGATGTAGCCGAAACATACAAATTGTTTGCGCTTGCCGACTCTGTCGGTCAGCACGCCGCCGAGAATTGATACGATTGCCGCAACCACCGCGCTTGCCGCCACTGTCAGCGACGAAGCCCACGGCTCGGTTGTGATATTTTTTTGAATAAAGGTGCTGAAATAAACGTTTTCCACCACCCAGGCAATTTGTCCCATCAGCCCGAACAGCAAAATCGACGTCCACACTTTGCCGCCCAGTTTGTTGGGTTTCACTACTTGCGTTTGCGACACAGCTGTCACCTCCGTCTGCGAGTTTTTGATACTGTACGTATTTCCGTCTTCGGCAAAAACCGCTAAGCACGCGTTGCGACAGCCGTGTAACCGCCTTCACCGCAGCCGCGCTGCAAATTTTGTATACATTGTACCACACAACCGGACGACGTTCAAGGCAAAACAACTTATTTGTTGAATTTTTGCCGCGATTGTGGTAAAATTTTGTAATCAACACGAAATCGCCGTCAAAACGCCACGGCAGAGACACGCATGAACGACAAAGACAACCTTACAATAGTATATTACGCAAGCACGGACGACTTTGCAAATGCCGACTTGACGGCAAACGCGGAACGCGAAGCGCAGATTGCCGCGTCCCCGGACGAGGTAAAACTTCAGCGCAGACTGGCGTGGATTGCATTGCAACGCGCAGCGGATTTTTTTGCGGAAACGACAGGCATTACGCCGCCGCAAATCCGCATTGCGGGCAACAGACGACCGCAAGCGACGGGAGCGTTTGTTTCCGTTGCGCATTGCGCCGTTGCCGTTGCCGCCGCGGTAAGCCTGGTTCCTGTCGGGGTGGATTGCGAACCGACAAAACGCATTTTGCCGCAAAACATTGCCGACCGCATTGCACTGCCGCAGGAACGCCGCACACTGTCGCCGCACCCGACAAACGACGCGTTGCTTCGTCTGTGGACAGCCAAGGAAGCCGCATTCAAAGCATTGCCCACCCCCGCGCAACCGCCCGTAGTGTGGCAAGTTGACACGACAGCGTTTTGCATCGGCTCGTTTGAAGCGGCAAATGCCGTCATTTCCGTGGCAACGCCGTCGCAAACGGAAATTATCTCCCACAGACTTACGCCGGACGACATACAAGGCTAACTTAACCGACTTTTCAACTGATTGCTTTTGTAAAATTACCGCTCGGCACCGCTTTTACGGACAACGCTTAAAAGCCGTCTGCTTCAGGCAACTTTACGCTCGCAGACAGACAGCATTCATACAAAACCCGCGACCTTCATACAATTGATGTGAAATCCTTATGACGGAGAGTAATATGAAATTGAACAGAAGGTCTTTTTGTTTTGCGGCAAAACTTATCGTTGTCTTAGTCGTGCTGACTGTTGCGCTGTCGGTGCTTGCGGCATGCGCCACGGACAAAATGAAGCAGGCGGAAAAGGACGGCGACAACTACAAAATCGTGATGGCCTACGACCCCGAAACGCACACGCTGTCGGCAACGCAGTTGACGGAAGTTACCAACCGCACAAACAATGCGTTTACAAAAATCATGTTCCACATCTACGCCAACGCCTACCGCGAGGGCGCGGAACCCATTGTACCCAACACCTACCGCGCCGCGGCTTACCCATGCGGTGAAAGCTACGGCAACATTGCCTTCGATTACGTCAAGGTTGACGACGTTGCGTGCGCCTTCCGCACAGAGGGCGACAACGGCGATTTGCTGGCGGTGCCCCTTTCGCAAGAGATGTTTCCCGGAGACAAAGTGACGGTGGAACTTACCTACAAAGTGACACTTGCCAATATTAAACACCGCTTAGGGTACACTTCAAATGCCGTTAATTGCGGCAACTTTTTCCCGATTGTGTGTCACATCGACAACGACAACTTCAGTGAAACGCCCTACTACGCCGTCGGAGATCCGTTTGTTTCCGACTGCGCAAACTTTGACGTGACAGTGTGCGCCCCGAGTAAATTTGTGGTGGCGGCAAGCGCGCAACTGACTTCCGTAACAAGCGCGGACGGTTTCGACACGTGGCATTACACGGGCAACGCGCGGCGCGACTTCGCAATAGTCATGTCCGACAAATACAAGAAACTCACCTCGCAGGTCGGCGACAAACAACTGCATTACTACTACTTTGCCGACGCCGAACCCGAAGCAACGCTTGCCGTGCAGACCGGCATGTTCGAGTACATGAACAAGCACGTCGGCGAGTACCCTTACGAGCAGTATTCCGTCTGCGAAACGGACTTCTGCTACGGCGGCATGGAATACCCTTGCCTTGCCATGGTGACAAGCGGACAGCAAGCCTACAAAACCGCCGTCATCCACGAAACGGCGCACCAGTGGTTTTACGGCGTTGTCGGCAACGACCAGATTGCAAATCCGTGGATGGACGAGGGTTTGTGCGAATTTCTGACCTGTCTGTACATGGACGAGGCAGGGCTTGCGCCCCTTGAAAACGGCATAAAAGCCGCCACCAAAAATTACGTAACGTACGTTGACGTGCTCAACCGCTACTACGACCACACCGACACCACCTTCCGCCCGATAAACGCCTACAAAAACGACGGCGAATACGTGGTGATGACCTACGTAAAGGGTTGTCTGCTGTTCGACACGCTGTACCGCACGATGGGCAAGGACAAATTTTTGCGCACGCTTGCCGACTACTACGCCGCATGCGCATTTACCTTGGCAACGCCGCAGCAAATGACCGACTGTTTTGTCAGGCGCGGCGGCAAGGAGATGGCGACGATATTTGACAACTACGCAAGCGGCAAGGACATCATCGGCAAAGTGACGGACTGATTTTTCCCCTACTTGCCAAACAGCCGCCATCAAGTCGAACAAAACATTGACAAAATTAACAAAACAAGTTGAAAAAAATCAATACGTGTGTTAAAATTTAACAAAAGAGTTCGGGCGCGGGCATACAATGCGCCCGACAAGGAGCATCCAAATGCGCGTATTCGTTGCATTGCAATTACCCGACAAAACAAGACAAAATCTTTCCCGCTCGGCAGAGACGTTGCGCCATTTCGACAAAGGCGGCAAGTTTGTACCTGCCGCAAACTACCACATCACGCTTAGTTTCCTGGGGGAAGTTGCCGACGACGACCTTATTTACGTACAGGCGGCAATGGACAAAGTTGCCCACATGACCGCGCCGACAATGGCAGTGTCGCAAATAAGCGTGCTTCGCGCAAGCGACATCGTGTGCGCGAAATTTCGCTACGACAAAGCGTTGACGGAACTGCACGAAGCCCTTGCGGAAGAGCTGGAAAGTCGGCGTTTCACCGTCGAGCACCGCGCCTACCGCCCCCACGTAACGCTGGTACGCAAGTACAAATTCACCTTGCCGTTCAGCGAGGTAAGCAAAAGCGTGGACGTGTTCAACATGCCATTCGTCGCCGACAAAATGGTGCTGTACGCCAGCAACCTCGAAGGCGACACACCCGTCTACACGCCGCTGTACACCGTAACGCTGAGCGTTGCAACCCAATCGAAGTAGCAACAAAAAAACACTTGATGAGCTAACGCTCAATAAGGCGCAAACGGCAAAACCACCACAATCGAAAACATAACAACAGCAAAAAAGATGTCGACGCTTTTCGCCGACATCTTTTTTTGTTTTTTCGGAAAATTTCTTTGCAACAAAATAGTACTTGTAACTCGATTCTTTTTTGTCGCTCCGACAACGATCCGCTGTACAACAAAACCCCACCGTTGTGCGGGGTTGCACACATCGGTAGGGTTGTCAGTTTGTATGGTTTTTGGGGAATTACTTCGGGTCGGCAGGATTATTTACGGATTAAGGACTTCTTCGGCAGTGGTCTTTTGCATAACACCGGTGCCGTCGCTTACAACAAATTCCACCGTGACAAGGGTTCTGTCGTAGTAGTACAGCAACTTGTCCGTAACCTTGGTTTCGCTGTAACTTGTCGTTGTGCCTTCACGCTTGAACACAATCACGACGCCTTGGGTTGCGTCCTGCAGGTTGCTGATAGCCGCAACAATGTCCGCGTAGGACTGATACTTGCCGTCGGACGAAACCACTACCGTGGTACTGTTGACAAAGTCAACCGAGTCGATGTTGTACTTTTTTGTTGTGCCCGTACTCGTTCCACCGCCGTTTGATCCTATATCCAGATACATCAGGTAGGCGTTTTTATCACTTGAAGTTGTAGAACACCCTATTACATAGTCGCCTGCCAAAACAGGAATTTCAAAGTAGTAAGCACATCCGTGTTCCAACACGTCGGATTTTGTTAAATTGTCAAACGAAAACACTCTTGTTTTTCCGCTTGTATCTGTGGGATCATATGAAATTTCTTTAGTTTTGTTATCTCGGTACACATTGTTAATTCTGACAAGCGACGTTATCTTTCCGTTTGTGCGTTTGACTTCGTAAAGGTCAAACATGGACTCTTTTCCTGAATTATTGTAAAATGCACCGAGAATTGCTGTAATATACCCGGACTCCTTGAGAGTGAAATTCAGTCCGCCTTTTACAAATTCGTATTCATAAGGAACTTTTTCGCATTCACTATATTCTTCAGGCAAATCGCCGGTTGTATAATACTTACGGTCGATAAGAACATCATTTCGCGGCAAAATTTTCGTTTCCGTACTTGAAACGACATTTTGCCTAACGCTACCGGCAGGCAGAGCCTTAACAAAGTGAAATCCGTGTACAATTGTAGAGCCTTCCATTGTACGATCGAAATTTTTGCGTACAGTATTATACTCGACAAAATCTGTTGACTGTTTGGTACCGTCCGAGGTTAATGCTGTTCCCGAAGATGTTTTTACATCATCCAATATCCGATAAATAGAACCACTTTCACTTATTGTCAGCATTTCAAAACGAGTTTTATCATAAACAAGATCGGCTGTCTGTATCTCACTGTAGCCGAGAGATTTATAAATTCCGCCTTGACCAAATCTACCATACGCCAGTGCTTGCAATCTTGTACGAATTGTGCTGTTGTTCTCATCGCCACTGCTTACAATATAGCCCGTATTAGTCGGTTTAATTACTTCTTTGCTTAATGTGTTATACTCACTATTCAAGTGGTACAAAATATTTTTAGAACCGACCAAAATTGTTTTGGTTAATTCGACTGATGACAATGAACTTAGTCCCATTTTGTCTTTGTCCACGTTAAGCGGCAAAACGGTTCCATCATACAGATATACAATCTGGGCACTTGTCAACCTTGATGGGTTCCAGTAAGTTTCCGACGATAAACTACCCATTTTTGCACTTATTCCCCAATCATCACTTCGTGCAAGAAATAATCCTTTATTGTACTCACCCGTTTTAGCAGTCATGTAGTTTATGCGTCTGTTTAATGTACGCATGTCCACACTGCCGCCCCAGTAGTCACTGTCGTTTTCACCTATCGGGCGTTCCGTCCAGCCGACAAGGGTAGTGTCGTAGTCACCGACTATCGAAAATTTACTTACCGTATTGCCGTATGCAACCTGGTTTCCGTTGGCGTCAATTGTTTTGGCAAGGGTTGTACCTTTGCTGCCGCCGGCAAGGTTGATGGTGCTGCGATACACGCCGAAATTTTTCAGCGAGCCTGCAACGTAGCCTGCCGCCAAGCCTACAAGGGTGTTGTCGGTGTAACTTTTTACCACAAGGTTGTCAACGTACATGCTGCCGACATACATCGAGCCGTAAAAGAATTGGTTTGCCTTGTTGGGGTCGGGGGAAGGGTTTAGGGCAGGTTCGGCACGACTGTCACAAAATTCAACGTTGTTGTCGTTGCCGGTGTAAGCACTTGACTTTGTTACCCATTCGTTGAAGTCGCCCACCACGCCGAACATTGCAACAAACTCTATCTGCGACGGAGTTGCGTCCGCAGCGTCGGCGCAGGTTGTAAGCATGCCGCTGTTGTCAAACTTTGCATTGGTGGGGTACACGCCGTAGTCTTCCCTTTTGTTGGACACGTTAAGTTTGCTGACGGTCTTGTTGTTGCCGTCAAATTGTCCGATGAAGGGGTGTTCCGACGTGCCGATTGGCGGAAGAGCCTTAAGGTAGGACGCAACTTCCGACATGTCGATGTTTGACGTCAACTTGAAATACGTCTGGGCGCGGCCGTTGTTAAGTCCGCTGCGCAAGTTGAAGTAGCCAAGGTACTGCAGCCACGCAAGGTTGTACAGGTTGGTCGGGTTGTCAATTTCGTAAGGACTGCCCTGACTGCCGTCGCCGCCGTTGAAGTACGCCGCCATTGACGAACCGCCGAAATTGGTAGGGAAGTCCAGCGAGCCGACGGAATTATCGAACCAGGCAAAAGTTGCAACGCAGCACAAAACGACGGCAATCGTAAGGCAGATTATGCCTACAGTTGTCGTGGCAATGCGTTTGTTGTCCGTCGGGTTGTTCATGTGTTTGTCCTCCGTGCAGAGAAGTATCGGCGTACAAAGGCGAAGTGCGCCTTGCCGCACGCGTTGTGCGTAAGATTGATGTAAAAAATTTGCAAGTGATTTTTCTGTACGTGTTTGTTTTTTTTGCAAAATTGACGTAGCAAACATACCACTATTGTCAAGCAGAACAAGGCTTTACGATTACTTGTCCTTTTGCCTTTTACAACTAACAGTGTGCCCTTGACCATGAGGGGTGGGCGGTCGGGGTAGCGGCGCTGTGGGGGCATTTTTTAATATTGACGATTGAAAAAGGCAATATATTTACTACTTACAATTTAGCTATTGCAACAAATATTTTCAGACGATAGGAACCCTTTCGGGGGATTGGCACCCGAGCGTGCACGATTAGAAAAACCATTTCTTTTACTTGATTGTTCTGCAATCGGCGCCTCGCAATGACATATTATGAAACGGCGATAAAATGTTTACGTCTGCCCCCTCATCCGTCACTTCGTGCCACCTTCTCCCCGAGGGTGAAGGCTTTTTGATGACTGTATCGTTGAAAGCAAACGGTTTAATCGGTAAGTGTTTTACTACGTCCGCCGAAGTTAGGAAACGTGAAGTGTGCAAGTCAATTACAAACAGTTAACTTGTTTCATTCGGGGGTGGCGAGGTGTTGCCAATAAAGGGACATCACCGCGAGCCTGCGGCTGGGAA
>OMNQ01000240.1_pt1 | contig 18133 bp, 19 predicted proteins | sample 1673871 | NCBI WGS metagenome assembly OMNQ01 (sample SAMEA103958130, study PRJEB25191) | human gut metagenome | biome: human-associated habitat [ENVO:00009003]; feature: intestine environment [ENVO:2100002]; material: feces | place: Germany | collected 2013/2015
CGAAGGCGCTGCCCAGCGCGTCGATCAGCTCCACCAGCGTGCCGTTTCCGGCGGTTCCCGCCAGAAAGGCCGTCACCTTGTACAGCAGATACTGCACCGCCATGTGCAGAAAGGGCGTCAGGCAGGTGGCCAGCACCGCCAGCATTCCGAATACACCCAGAGAGTTTTTCAAAAGGCCGGCTCCGGACAGCACGCTGCCGCTGGCCTGTGAGATAATGCCGCCCACCACGGGGACTGCCGTGGAGATGACGGAGCGGGTCATTTGCAGCACCAGCGCGTCCGCCGAGGTAGATGCCGCGCCGGTCAGCGTCAGGTATCCGGTGAACAGCACCAGCGAGCCGGTCAGCGCCCACGTGACCACCTTTTTGATCCCGGCGGCAATGCGCTTCAACGGCCCCCCCGGCAGCATGGCCCCGGCAGCGGCTGACGCCACATAGAAATACACCAGCGGCAGCAGCACGTTCCGGATCAGCGTCAGCAGAAGATTGGAGAAAAACACGGTGACGACCTGCCGGGCCGACGCCGACACGATACCGCCGCTGGCCGCCACCGCTGCCGCCAGCGTAGGCAGCAGCGCTTTGCCCAGCACGTCCAGCTGCTCCATGGTCTCCGTGCCGGATCCGATCATGGTCTGTACGTCTCCCGCCGCCGTCATGGTAATGACCAGCACAAAGGCCAGCGGCGTGAAATTGGCCATCAGCGGATGGCCCGCCGCCTGAAAGCTGCCCTCCGCCACGCCGTACAGCAGCACCGCGCCCAGCAGCACCACCATCACCCGCACGCTGCTTCGCACCTCTGCGGTCAGCAGCGTCCACGCCTTGTTCCACAGCTTGGCCGCCCCGGCGGACAATGTGCCGCTGTCGGCAGTGTCATCGTCCAGCTGCTCCAGCAGGTCACGGGCATCAGGCGGCAGGGCATCCTCCACATTTTCCGGCAGCGCTGCCCATGCAAAAACGGTACATAAACCCAGGATATATACCCCAATAACAGCGGTTATCAACCCTTTTTTCACAGCAACCCCTCCAGCATCTGCCATGCTGCCCGGAACAGGGGAAGCGCCACCAGAATGGCGGCGAAAGCGCCCGCCATTTCCACCAGCCCCGCCATAGCGCCCTCTCCCGCGTCCCGGCACAGTGCGCCGCCGGTGCGGCTGATGAGAGCAATGCCCACCGTTTTCAGCAGCGGCACAAACAGCTCCGCCGACAGGCCGCCCCACTCCAGCAGCTCCCGCAGGAAAGCGACGACCTCCTCCAGTCCTTTGGTCAGCGCCGCCAGCACACCAAGACAGACCGCCAATGCCAGCAGCAGCGCCATGTCAGGGCTTGTCTTTTTCAGCAGTACCGCCAGCAGGGCACCCACCAGACAGACCGCCACGATCCTTGCCGCCGTGTCCATCACAGCGAGAACAGCTGCTTCACCAGATCGAACAGGTCGCTGATCTGCTGCAAGAGCATCATCAGCACCACGATCAGCCCTGCCAGCGTGGTCAAAAGCGCCTGCTCGTCCCGGCCGGAGCGCACCAGTATCAGATTCAGCACCGCCACCAGAATGCCGATGGCCGCTATTTTGAAGATCAAATTTACATCCATACCGCTATCCTCAAATCAGTAAAATAATCAGCAGTCCCGCCGCCGACAGCACGCCTGCCAGCCACAGCTTCGCCGTCTGCCGCTGCTCCTCGCCGCGTTGGCGGCAAAGCTGCTTCAGCTGTCCCGCGGTGTACAGCAGCCCATTCGTCAGCTTTTCCTCGTCTCCGGTCAGCTCCAGCGCCGTCATCCATTCCGCGCCGAGGGACAGCCCGGAAAACACACTGTGCCACGCCTGCGGCAAGGTCTGGCCCTCCCACATCCGCTCTGTTATCCGGTGGAAATACGGCCCGGCCAATGGATAGCGCTCCAGCGCCGCCAGAATATCCGGCAGCGGACGGCGCTGCCAGCGGATGGCGGCGGCCATGGCGTCCAGCGCGGCGGCCAGCTCCCGCAGCAGCGCCGTCTGCCGCCGCCGTGCCCGCAGACGGGCCAGCACGAACCACAGCGCCGCCGCCAGCACCAGCGCCGCGCCCAACAGCTTCCCCATCACAGCGCCGTCACCTCATACCGGCGCTGGCCGTCCCGCCGGGTGATGGTCACAGCCTTTTCAACCACCCTCAGCTTCAGCAGCTGGGCAAAAAGAGGCTTGCGTTTTAATTCCGCCACATCGGCGGCGTGAATGGTGGCCAGCAGCGCCACGCCGCAGTTGGCTGCGGCAGCCATGGCAAACAGATCCTCCCGCACTGTGATCTCGTCCACGGCGATGATCTGGGGATTGGCGGCACGCAGCAGAATGGGGATGCCCAGCGCCTTGGGACAGCCGTCCAGCACATCCGTATGGCAGCCCACCGCCAGCTGCGGCGTTCCGTGGTGCATGCCCGCTACCTCACCCCGCTCGTCCACCACCGCCATGCGCTGGGCGGGGCGATCCTCCGCGCCGTCGGACAGGCTGCGGATCATATCCCGCAGCAGTGTGGTCTTGCCCAGCCCCGGCGGCGATAAAATCACCGTGGAGCGGAACCGGCCGTCCTCCCACAGCTGCGGCAGCACCGGAGCGGATATGCCCTCCTGCTCCCGGCCAATGCGGATGCAGACGGAGGATAGGTCACGCAGGTTGCGGCTGTCGCCCTCCCGCACCACCGCCGTACCGCACACGCCGATACGGAAGCCGCCGGGCGCCGTCAGATAGCCCTGCCCCAGCGTATCAGAGACGGCATAGCGGGAATAGCCCGTTGCCATATCGCACAGCTGCTCCAGATCGGTCTGCGCCACACGGGGGATCGGCTGCTCCTGCGAGGGCCACACCTCCCCCTCCGGCAGCAGCACTGTCATAGGCTGTCCGGCCCGCAGCCGCAGCTCCTCCGCCCGTGCCTTCTGGTGATCCGGCAGCTGCCGGGCCAGCCGCTGCCATTTGGCAGGCAGCAGCAGCGCCGCCTGTTCATACCGTGAGATCGCGTACCGCTCGTCCATCTGACCACTTCCCTGTCGTTTGTTATTGGATACTCCACTGTATGAAGAACGGGACAAGGTTATGACAGCAAAAAAACACCACGTCCCAGTTTGAGACGTGGTGTTTTATGGCGTGGGGATTCTATTGGTAATCGGTTCGCAGGGCAGCATGACTACTACATGGTATTACGCCGCACCATTGGGCGGCGGGGTGTGGTCACCCCGCCCTACGCAGCGCTTTCCGGTGGTGCGGTTTTTTATTGGACAGAGCGTTTCCGCTTTGCGGCACACCAAGTCAGCAGCATGGCGGCGTAGCCTAAAATCAGGTAAGCCGCAGCGTAGAGCACAAACGCCATTTCTGCCATGGTGAAGAACACCCACGTGCCCAGCAGGAACAGCGCGGCGAACAGCAGCGGCTGGAACCACGCCATGCGGACATTGCCGCCGGAGAACACCCCCAGCAGAACCGCCGTGATGGGATTCACCGCGAAAAACAGCAGGAAGATGACGGCCATGCCGTTGTCACCCTTGGCAAACGTGACGGCAAGCCACGGCAGCAGCAGCGCCACCAGTGCGGCGATCAGCAGAGGGATGATGGTGCGTTTCGTCATAGCGTCCTCCTTATCCCCCGTACAGGGCGGTAACCAACTGGGAATAGACCTGTTCCGGGTTCTTCTGGAACCGCTGGGCAAGATCCTCCGCCATCTCCTTTGTGGCGACCATCAGCTGCAGGCGCATAACGTTATCCACATCATCGTTGAGGTTCAGCTCCACGGTATAGGTACCGTTCTCCCGGCGCTCCACGGTGGAGCGTACCTGTGCGCGGCGAATCAGCTCCTGCCGGTGGGCGGCGATCAGCTTGTCCGCCTTCAGCCGCACGGAGAGGGGCAGGCTGGACTTGCAGATTTCGCTGTTTTTCAGTCCCTTGGGGGTGATAACATACTGCTGATGCTCGTTCAGGCGCAGATGATCCGTTTTGACCAGTTCGCTGAGACACTGGGAAAAATCGAAATAATCAATGCCGTCGTCGATCATGGTGAGAGCCTGCACATCGCTCAGCGGCATTGGCTCGGCCACACCCGCCGCCACGTACAGGATCAGGAATTTGATCTCCAGCTTGTCGCGGATAAATCCGACACTCATGCTATCACGCTCCCTTCTTCGTTTATCATACGGAAAATTCTCCCATTTGTCAACCTTGCCGTTCCCGCACCACCACATTGGCCTCGCCCAGCCATTGGCGGCATTCTGCCAGCAGCGCGGGGTGGCACAGGCATTTGCCCGCCATCAGCTTTCCCGTATCGGCAAGGCGGATCTTCACCGGCGATTCCCCCTCGAACATGGTCATCACCAGACGGATATGGCGAAACTCCACGCTGTCCAGACTGGGAACGCGCAGGAAAAGGGCGGCGTTTTTCGGCTCCTGGGGCTTTGCCGCCACTGGCGGCAGATTCTCGGTATTCAGGGGATAAATAGTGTCGCACATGATCTGTGGCGGCTTTTCGTCCCGCACCGACAGACGACCCTTTACCACCACCGGCGTGTTGACCGCCATATAGCTGCCGCACTGGTCGATGGTGCGGCTGAAGCACAGCAGTTCGATGGCCGCCGCCTCATCCTCCACCACCACATAGGCCATGAGGGAATTGTTCTTTGTGGTACGGGTCTTGCTGGAGGTGACGATGCCCGCCACGGTGACGTTCTGGCCGTCGGCAAAGCGGGTGGGGCCGTCCTCGTCATTGAAGTCCGCCAGAATGTCGTGGATCGGCAGCGCGCCAGCCGCGTGGGCAGCGGCACGGTAGTCATTCATGGGGTGGCCGCTGAGGTACAGACCCGTGGTCTCCTTCTCCATGAACATCCGTTCCGTGGCGGAGTACTCCGGAGTATCCGGCAGCGGAATGGCCGAGGGATGGCCGCCGCTGCTGCCGCCGGTCATGCTGAACATGTCCAGCTGTCCTTCCACATTGACCTTGCGGCTGTTGGCGATGGCGTCCAGCACCTTTTCATAGATCTGCATCAGCTGGGAGCGGTAGGCTCCCAGACCGTCAAAGGCGCCCGCCTTGATAAGATTCTCCACGGCCCGCTTGTTCATATCGCCGCAGTCAAACATCCGCTCGCAGAAGTCCTGAAACGACTGGAACGCGCCGCCGCTCTCCCGCTCCCGCACCAGCGCGCGGATGAAGCCCCGGCCGATGTTCTTGATGGCCACAAGGCCAAAGCGGATGCCGTCCTCCTCCACGGTAAAGCCGTCGTGAGAGCGGTTCACATCAGGCGGCAAGAGCCTGATATCGCAGTTGCGGCACTCGGCGATGTACTCGGACACCTTGTCGGAGTTATCCAGCACCGAGGTCAGCAGCGCCGCCATATACTCCTTGGTATAGTGGCACTTGAAGTACGCCGTCTGATAGGCCACCACCGCGTAGGAAACGGCGTGAGCCTTGTTAAAAGCGTAGTTGGCGAAGTCGTAGATCTCATCATAGATGGTCTGCGCGGTGGCCTCCGGAATGCCGTTGGCTACGCAGCCCTTGATATTCCGGGCCGCGTCGCCGTGGAGGAAGGCTTCCCGCTCCCGTTCCACGTCCTTGGCCTTCTTCTTGGACATGGCACGGCGCACCATGTCCGCCTGCCCCAGCGAATAGCCCGCCAGCTCCTGAAAGATCTTGATGACCTGCTCCTGATAGACGATGCAGCCGTAGGTGCCCGACAGGATGGGCTTCAGCGACGGGTGCTTGTACGTCACCAGCTTGGGGTCGTGCTTGCAGGCGATGAACCGGGGGATGGATTCCATGGGGCCGGGACGGTACAGGGCTATGATGGCGGTGATGTCCTCGATGGACTGGGGCTTCAGGCCCAGACACACGCCGGTCATGCCGGTGGACTCCATCTGGAACACGCCGGAGGTGCGGCCCTCCGTCAGCATGCGGAACACCTCCGGATCGTCCATGGGGATCTTCTCCATGTCGAAGTCCGGGGTGTGGCGGCGCACCATCTTTACCGCGTCGTCCAGCACCGTCAGGTTCCGCAGGCCCAGAAAGTCCATTTTCAGCAGGCCCAGTTCCTCCAGCGTGATCATGTTGTACTGGCAGACGATGGACTCGTCGTTGCGGGCCAGCGGCACATATTCATACACCGGCAGGCGGGTGATGACCACGCCTGCGGCGTGGGTGGATGCGTGGCGAGGCATGCCCTCCAGCGCCTTGGCGGTGTCGATGAGCTTCTTCACGCGGGGGTCGCTGTCGTACAGGTCGGACAGCTGCTTGCTGAGCTTCAGGGCGTCGTCCAGTGTGATGTGCAGTGCGCCGGGGCCGGACGGCACCAGCTTGGCCACCACGTCCACCTCGGCATAGGTCATGTTCAGGGCGCGGCCCACGTCCCGGATGGCGCCCCGGGCGGCCATGGTGCCGAAGGTGACGATCTGGGCCACATGGTCATCGCCGTACTTGCGGCGGACGTACTCCACCACCTCGCCCCGTCGGGTATCGCCGAAGTCCATGTCGATATCCGGCATGGACACGCGCTCCGGGTTCAGGAAGCGCTCGAAATACAGCTGATACTGCATGGGGTCGATATCGGTGATATGCAGGCAGTAGGCCACCATGGAGCCTGCGGCGCTGCCTCGGCCGGGGCCGACAGGAATGCCCGTCTCACGGGCATAGCGCACGAAGTCCGACACGATAAGGAAATAGTCGGTAAAGCCCATTTTCTCGATCATGTCCAGCTCGTATTCCAGCTGCTGGCGGTAGGATGCCTTTTCCTCGCCGTAGCGGCGCTGGAAGCCCTCAGCGCACAGCTTGCGGAGATACGTGGGGGAATCGTAGCCGGGCGGCAGCTTGAATTCCGGCAGATGGTACTTGCCAAAGGTGAATTCCAGCTGGCAGCGGTCGGCGATACGCTGGGTGTTTTCCACCGCGTCGGGATAGCCGGAGAACAACTCCTCCATCTCCTGCGTGGAACGGAGGTAGAAGTTCTGGGGCTGATAGCGCATGCGGTTCTCATCGTCCACGGTCTTGCCGGTCTGGATGCAAAGCAGCACATCGTGGCTCTCGGCGTCCTCCTTCCGGAGATAGTGGGCGTCGTTGGTGCAGACCAGCGGGATGCCCGTCTCGTTGTACATCCGCAGCAGGGCGCGGTTGACGATGGTCTGGTCGGGAATGCCGTGATCCTGCAGCTCCAGATAGAAGTTGCCCTCCCCCAGAATGTCCCGCATCTCCAGCGCGTAGGCCTTGGCCCCGTCGTAATCGCCGTTGATGATGCGACGGGGGATCTCACCGGCCAGACAGGCGCTGAGACCGATCAGACCCTCGCTGTGGGCGCGGAGCAGGTCAAGGTCGATACGGGGCCGGATGTAGAAGCCCTCGATATATGCCTGAGACACCATATAGGACAGGTTGCGGTAGCCCGTCTCGTTTTTGCACAGCAGCACCATATGGCGGGACTCGGTATCAAACTCATGCTGCTTGTCAAAGCGGGTACGGCGGGCCACATACACCTCGCAACCGATGACGGGGTGGATCCCCTCCGCCTTGCAGGCCCGGTAAAAGTCGATAGCGCCGTACATGGCGCCGTGATCCGTAATGGCGCAGGCAGTCTGCCCCATCTCCTTGACCAGCTTCGGCAGGTCACGGATGCGGCAGGCGCCATCCAGAAGGCTATACTCCGTATGGACATGGAGGTGGGCAAAGGACATTACCGCGCCTCCAATTCGTCCAGCATGTCGCTGAGCAGCTCCACGCCGGACACCACCAGCAGGCGGCAATGCTGGGTCACGCCCAGCTCCTGTGCGGTGGGAGTGCCCTCAATGTCCTTCTCCGCCAGCAGATCATGGCAGTCCAGCTTCCGGAACCGCTCGGTAAACCGGCGCTGGAAGTCCTGCGTCAGCTGGGTGGAGCGCTTTTTGCCATCGGGGCCGTTCTCCAGCGTGGCGGGATAGGCCGTGCCCAGCACCACCGCCGCGGCGTTGACCACGCCGCAAACGCCGCCGCAGCGCAGACCGCCGCCAAAGCCGCTGGCAACAGCCATGCTCTGCTGCTCCGTCAGGCCGGTGACGTCCGTAAAGGCCAGCAGCACCGCCTGTCCGCAGTTCAGACCCTTCTCATGAAATTCCTTCGCTCTCTGGCATCGTTTCAGTTTCGTCATAGCTTTCGTGCCTCCTCCATGATCTTTCGTATCCGATGGTTCAAACAGGATTTGCTGATGGGGGGATCAAACAGCGCCGCCAGCTGGGCCAGCGGCAGCTCCGGGTTCTGCAGCCGCAAACGGGCCGTTTCCTGTATTTTTTCCGGCAGCTTGTCCAGCTGTCCGGCGCTTTCCAGCTTTTTGATGGCTTCCTGCTGGGCGGCCACCGCGTCCAGCGTCTTGTTGACGTTGGCCATGTCGCAGTTCATGGCCCGGTTGGCGCCGTTGCGGATCTCCTTGTCCACCTTGGCGGTCATGATCTCGGTAGCGGCTACCGGCGCGCCCAGCGTGGTCAGCAGATCTTCGATATGCTCGGACTGCTTGAAGTAAATGACGGCGCTGCCGCCCCGCATGACGCTGCGAGGCAGGAAGCCCATCTCCTGCAAAAGCGCCGACACCTCGCGGCTGGCCTGCACGTGGGAGGTGGACAGCTCCAGATGATAGCGCTTTTCCGGGTCGGTGACGCTGCCGCCCGCCAGGAACGCGCCCCGCAGGAAGGCCGTGCGGCAGCAGTCGTCCTCCAGCAAGGCGAAGTTCACATGCAGCACCAGCGACTGGCGGGGATCGTAGCCCAGCGTGTCCAGAATGCGCCGCAGCTTCTCCGGCTCGGTGATCTGGAAGATCAGCTTGCCGCCGGGCAGGTCGTCCGACGGCAGCCGGTCGAACTTCACATTGAATGCCCGCTGGAACAGCCGGGGCAGACGGGCGGCAAACTCCGGATTCTCAGTGATGATCCGCACCTCCTGCATGGTGAAGGTGTTGCAGTACAGCAGCGCGCCGTAGCACTCGGCCCGTGCGCAGCACAGCCGCTGCACCGTGCCCCGGCACAGCTCCGCCTTGGCCTTATAGGAAAAAGATTGCATTGCCGCCCTCCTTGCTATGCAGGGTCTTTGGGTTTATATTCCTCGTAAATGGTCATCAGCTCATGGGCCAGATGACCGGGGTTGTGGCGCACCAGCCCGTTTTCCAGCGCGGCAACAGGCCGGTTGATCAGCTCCACGCCAAGAGCCCGGCACTTCTCCACGTCGTGGCGGATAGGCTCCGCACCCTCCTGCGCGTACCGCAGGGCGATGACCTCCGGGATGGGCGTGGAATTGGTCAGGCACAGCCGAAACAGCCCCGGATAGCTGTGGCTAAACAGCGCCTGTATGTGGTCGGAGACGGTATAGCCCTCCGTCTCCCCCTCCTGGGTCATGACGTTGCAGACGTAAAGCTTCAACGCTTTACTCTCCCTGATGGCATCCGCAATTCCGTCCACCAGCAGGTTGGGAATGATGCTGGTATAGAGACTCCCCGGCGCCAGCACGATCATGTCGGCGCTATGTATGGCCTCTACCGCCGCGCCCAGCGCCTTGGGATGCTCCGGCAGCAGGCGTACCGACCGGATACGGCAGTCCTGCTCCTTTTTACAATAGAAAATGTGGGACTCGCCCAGCACGGTAGCGCCATTTTCAAAGGTGGCCTCCAGCTGGACGTTTTCATTGGTCACCGGAAGCACCCGCCCCGTGATGGCCAGCACCTTGCTGAGACCCGCCACCGCCTTATCAAAGCTGGGCATAATGTCGTTCAGCGCCGCCAGCAGCAGATTGCCCAGACTCTGACCTGCCAGCGTGCCGTCGGCGAACCGGTAGGCCATCAGCTGAGCCATCAGCGGCTCGCAGTTGGCCAGCGATTGCAGGCAGCTGCGGATATCGCCGGGAGCGGCCATACCCAAGTCCTGCCGCAGCATACCGGTGCTGCCGCCGTCGTCCGCCACGGTGACGATGGCGGTGATATTCCGGGTATAGAGCTTCAGACCCCGCAGCAGCGTGCTCAGTCCCGTGCCGCCGCCGATGCCCACGATCTTCGGCCCCTGTTCAGGGGGGATATGATATAAGTTATGCCGCATAAAGCATCACGTTCTTTCCGATTTTTGCCCGTCAACGGGAGATATCCCGATGGCTCTCCGTCACGGCGAAGCCGGCGGCGGTCAGCTTTTGTGCCAGCGCGTGAGCCACCGCTACACTGCGGTGATGGCCGCCTGTGCAGCCCACGGAGATCACCAGCACCGTCTTTCCCTCGGCGTTATACTGGGGCAGCAGGAACAGCAGCAGCTTCTCCAGCTGCGCCATGAATTCCTGTGTCTGGGGAAAAGAAAATACGTAATCCCGCACCGCAGCGTCCAGCCCCGTGCCGTTTTTCAGCTCCGCCACATAGTAGGGATTGGGCAGGAAGCGCACGTCAAACACCAGATCGGACTCCAGCGGCAGGCCGTGCTTGAAGCCGAAGCTCATCACGTCCACGTGAAGCCCCTGACGATCCCGCTCCCGGCCAAACAGATCCAGCAGCTCGCTGCGAAGCTTCCCCACCGAGAAGGAGGAGGTATCCACCACGTAATCCGCGTGATCCCGCACCGGCTGGAGCATCTGCCGCTCCAGCATTACCGCCTGCTCGATGCCGCGCCCCTCCGCCGACAGAGGATGGGCGCGTCGGGTCTCCTTATACCGGTTGATGATGGCGGCGGTGTCCGCGTCCAGAAACAGCAATCGGCAGTCCACATTCGTGCGCTTCAGCCGCTCCAGCGTGGCGATCAGCAGGTCGAAGGGTTCTCCCGCCCGCACATCGTACACCAGCGCCACCCGGTCATAATGACCGTGAGACGAGATGCAGAAATCGGCGAACTTCACCATCATCTCCGCGGGGAGATTATCCACGATGTAGTAGCCGATGTCCTCCAGAATAGAGGCGGCGCGGCTTTTGCCGCTGCCGCTCATACCGGTAATGATAAGCAATTCCATAGCGTCCTCCGTCAGTCCACCACGCGCACTTCCGGCTCCAGCGTCACGCCGGAGCGCTCCTTCACCCGCCGCTGTACCTCCGCCATCAGCGCCAGCACATCGGCGCAGGTGGCGCCGCCCACGTTGATGACAAAGCCCGCGTGTTTTTCCGACACCTGCGCGCCGCCGACGGTCAGGCCTTTGCAGCCCGCTTCCTCGATCAGACGGCCCGCGAAGTAGCCCTCCGGCCGCTTGAAGGTACTGCCCGCACTGGGATATTCCAGCGGCTGAGACGCCCTGCGGCGGGACATCAGGTCATCCATGCGGCTGCGGATGGCGGCGCTGTCGTCCTTTTCCAAAGCAAATTCCGCGTGGAGCACCACCGCGCCGGGGTGCTCCATCAGCAGGCTGTGGCGATAGCCGAAAGCCATATCGGCGCAGCTGAGGGTCTTGATGCCCTCGTCGGGGAACAGTACCGTCACGCTGTCGATGACCTGCGCCATCTCGCCGCCGTAGGCGCCCGCGTTCATGCACACGCCGCCGCCGACGCTGCCGGGGATGCCGTGGGCAAATTCCAGCCCCGCCAAGCCCTGCTGGCAGGCGAAGCTCGCCACACGGGCCAGCGTCGCGCCTGCGTCGGCTCTGACGCGGCCTGTATCGGTCAGGCAGACGCCCGCCATGTCGCGGGTATTGACGATCAGGCGATCCACCTCGCCATCCGGGAACAGCACGTTGGTGCCGTTGCCCAGCAGAAACGGACGTGCGCCGCATTGGTCGGCAAAGTTCAGCAAAAGCACCAGCTGCTCGGCATTTTGGGGAAAGGCCATTCGCCTAGCAGGACCGCCGATGCGGAAAGAGGTGTGCTTCGCCAGCGGTTCCTCCGCCAGAACGGTCAAGTCCGGCAGATAGTCCCGCAGTTTTTCGTCCAATTGCTCATACCAACGCATACAGCGCCTCCTTGTTGTGGGTGTTTCAGATGATCCGCTTGTTCTTCCCCAGCAGCGCCGCGCCGATGATACCGGCGTCGTTGCCCAGCTGGGCCTTGACGATCTTCGTCATTTTATCGTAGTTGCAGGGCAGACTATGAGCCGCTACCTGACGGCGCAGGGGAAGCAGCAGCTGTTCATCCGACTCGTTGCTGACGCCGCCGCCAATGGCCAGCGTGTCAGGCTGGAAGATGTTGATGATGTTCACGATTCCGGCAGTAAGGTAGCGGATATACCGGTCGCAGACCGCCTGCCCCACCGGACAGCCCTGACGAGCGGCGATAAAGGCCGATTGGCCGGACACATGATTGTCGTTTTCGGCGATGACCCGCGCCAGAATGCTGTCGGGGTGCTCCTGCCACGCCTTGGCGGTCTGGCGCTTCAGTGCGTTGGCGGAAGCGTACCGCTCCCAGCAGCCGCGGCGTCCGCAGGGGCACTCCTCGCCATCCATTTCGATGGACATATGGCCCACCTCGCCCGCCATACCGTTGGAGCCGTGGAAGATCTTTCCGTTATGGATGATGCCGCCGCCTACGCCGGTGCCCAGCGTGACGGTAATAAAGCGCTTGCTGCCCCGGCCGCCGCCCACATAGTACTCCGCCAGCGCCGCGCAGTTGGCGTCGTTTTCTATGTACAGGGGCAGGTCGCTGAGCTGGTGGAACAGCCGCCGAAGCGGCACGTTCCGCAGGGGCAGATTGCAGGTATACAGGATGGAGCCGCCCCGGATCTCCACCGCGCCAGGACAGCCCACGCCGATGGAAAAGATATCCGTCAGCTCGCAGCCGAAATCCTTGCACAGATCCACGCTCAGCGCGTGGATCGTCCATGCCAGCGCTGCCGGATCGGCGATACCGGCCACCTTCATTTTGCGGGTAGCCAGCAGTTGCCCTGTTTCGTCCACCAGCCCCGCCTTCAGGTTGGTGCCGCCAATGTCAATGCCGATGTATTTCATAAAAGGTCGCTTCCGTTCTGCTGGGTCATGGCGTCCAGCTTACTGTCAAATTGTGTGACGAAATCGCGGCCCGCGTTATAGCCGTATTTGGTCTGGCGGTTCTTCATGGTGGCGATCTCCACGATACCGGCCAGATTTCGGCCGGGCCGCACCGGAATGGTCACGATGGGCAAGGATACGTCCAGCAGCGTGTAGGTCTCCTCGCCCAGCCCCAGACGGTCATAGAACTTGCCGTCCTGCCACTGCTCCAGCTGGATCACCAGATCGATCTCCGTCTCGAACTGCACCGCGCCCATACCGAACAGCTGCTTCACGTCGATGACGCCCACGCCGCGGATCTCGATATAGTGGCGGATCAGCTCCGGCGCCGTTCCGTGGAGGGTGTCGGAAATGCGTTTGATCTCCACCGCGTCGTCGGCCACCAGCTGATGGCCGCGCTTGAGAAGCTCGATGGCGGTCTCGCTCTTGCCGATGCCGCTGTCACCGAGGATCAGCACGCCCTGACCGTAAATGTTCATCAGTACGCCGTGGCGGGTGATCTGAGGCGCCAGCGCGTTATTGAGATAGTCAATGATATGACTGGTGGCGTCCACCGTATCACTGCCGGTGCGCAGCAGGGTGCGGCCATGCTTCTGGGCCATCTCCAGCAGCTCGTCGAACACCTCCAGATTCCGGGAGATGATCATAGCGGGAAAGCTGTAGCTCATCAGGCGGTTGAAGACCCGCGTCCGCTCCTCGGTGGTCATGCGGGAGAGAAAGCGCATCTCGCTCTTTCCCAGAATCAGCAGACGCTTGGTGTCGAAATAATCATAAAAGCCCACAAGCTGCAGGGACGGACGGAACACGTCCGACACCGTGATAACGCAGGTATCGTAATCTCCGCCTTTGCAGAGGATCTCCATGTGGAAGTATTCAGCCAGCTTCTTGACGCTGGCGGGGGTGCGTCTTACTTTTTCCATGGTGCGCTCCTTCGAAAGTATATTAGAAGTATTATACCGTATCCGCCCGCGTTTCGCAACTTTCCCCCTTGAAAATTTTTTCAGATTTTTGTCAAATAATGCTTGCATTTTGTTTCAACTTCTGGTATGATAACTACTGCTTGTGAAACGGCAAGCATGATGTTACGACAGCAAGGAGGTGCAACGGATGGCTAAGTGCGAGTTCTGCGATAAGGGCGTTACCTTTGGTATCAAGGTTTCCCACTCTCATCGTCGTTCCAATCGTCCCTGGAAGCCCAACGTCAAGCGCGTGAAGGCTTTGATCAATGGTACGCCTCGCCATGTGTATGTTTGTACCCGGTGCCTGCGTTCCGGTAAAGTTACCCGCGCGATCTAACATATGACATGAGCAAAAGCTCTGTGGGAAACCACAGAGCTTTTTTCGTGTCTCATCGAAATCGTCCGCCGTCTGATTTCCGCCCCTCTCTCCCCTGTATTTGTAAATTTTTGTAAAACATGCTGCAATTCACCCAATTCAGCCCTCGTATTTTTCGGGCAGAAGTGCTGTTGACCTTCCGCGAAGCCCGTGTTATAGAATCACCATTCTTTGAAAGGAGCCGAAGCGAAATGGTACAGAAGATCCGCTGCGCAATCGCATCTCGATTTTTTGCCTATTACTTTTTTACTGAAAAAGTAATAGCGATTTGTGATGCCCGTAACCGGAATTCTGTTTGCCCAACGCTCTGAGCGCCGTTCAAGCCATTGCGTTAAATCAAACCCGCTGTATGGACCACAAGTCCGTGCAGCGGGTCTTTTTTAACCAAAAATACATTTTCAGGAGGAACATACCATGAAAGCCAAACGTATCACATCTCTCATTCTCGCCCTTGTGCTGGCGCTGAGCCTGTGTCTGACCGGCTGCGGCAGTCAGGGCGGCGACACCCGGGAGCCCGCCGGAGACAGCACCGGCAGCGACGACGCCAAGTATACCGTCGGCATCTGCCAGCTGGTACAGCACGACGCGCTGGATGCCGCCACCCAGGGCTTTATCGACGCGCTGAACGAGGCGCTGCCCGGTCAGGTGAAGATCGTGGAAAAGAACGCCTCCGGCGATTCCGTCAACTGCTCCACCATCGTCAACGGCTTCGTGTCTGACGGCGTGGATCTGATCATGGCCAACGCCACTCCCGCACTGACCACCGCGGCCTCCGCCACCAGCGATATCCCCATTCTGGGCACCTCCATCACCGCTTACGGCGTGGCGCTGGACATGGATGACTTCACCGGCACTGTGGGCGGCAACATCTCCGGCACCTCCGACCTGGCCGATCTGGAAAAGCAGGCTGCCATGATTACCGAGTGGTTCCCCGAGGCCAAGAAGGTTGCTCTGCTGTTCTGCTCCGCCGAGCCCAACTCCCGCTATCAGATCGAGGAGGTCGCCAAGTATCTGGCTGACGCCGGTATCGAGACCGAGGAATACGCCTTCACCGACACCAACGATGTTGCTTCCGTCGCTCAGGCCGCCTGTGATTATGCCGACGTGATCTACATCCCCACCGATAATACCGCCGCCGCCAACACCGAGGCCATCGCCAATGTGCTGATCCCCGCCGGCGTACCCGCCATCTGCGGTGAGGAGGGTCTCTGCTCCGGCTGCGGCGTAGCTACCCTGTCCATCAGCTACTACGATCTGGGCAAGACCACCGGTCAGATGGCTGCCAAGATTCTGACCGGCGAGGCGGATATCTCCACCATGCCCATCGAATACACCAACGCTACTCCCAAATACAATCCCACTATCTGCGAAGCGCTGAGCATCACTCCGCTGGACGGCTACACCGCCATCGAGGACTGATCCTCTCCGCTTTCCGGGAAGGCGCGGATAACGCCGCGCCTTCCCCCACTTTGAACGCAAAGGAGCATGACCTATGAGTTTCCTATCCTCGCTGATGAACGCACTGCCCGGCGCTGTCGCGCAGGGTCTGGCCTGGGGCATTATGGCCATCGGCGTCTACATCACCTTCCGTATTCTGGACGTTGCCGACCTGACGGTGGACGGCTCTCTGACCACCGGCGGCGCTGTGTGCGTGATGCTGATCCGGGCGGGCGTGAACCCGTGGCTGGCGATGCTGTGCGCGCTGGTATCCGGCATGCTGGCCGGTCTGATCACCGGACTTTTCCATACCCGGTGCGGCATCTCCGCCATTCTGGCCGGTATTCTGACGCAGCTGGCTCTGTACTCCATCAATCTGCGGATCATGGGCGGCAAGGCCAATCAGGCCGTCAGCGTGGACAAGTACGACCTGCTGCTGAGCCAGCGGTACGTCCGCACGCTGTCGCTGGATAACCCTCTGCCGCTGTTGATCGTGCTGACCGCCGTGATCGTGGCCGCGCTGTACTGGTTCTTCGGCACGGAAAAGGGAAACTCCGTCCGCGCTACCGGCGCGAATCCCCACATGGCCCGTGCGCAGGGCATCAACACCAACGCCAATATCGTGCTGGGCCTGATGCTCTCTAACGGTCTTGTGGCGCTCGCCGGCGCGCTGCTGGCCCAGTATCAGGGCTCCAGCGACATCAACATGGGCCGTGGCGCTATCGTTATCGGTCTGGCCGCCGCCATTATCGGTGAGGTAATCTTCGGCAAGCTGTTCCACAACATCGGCGCAAAGCTGCTGGCCGTCTCCGTGGGCGCTATCGTCTATTACATCGTCCTACAGGTCGTGCTTCAGATTGGCCTGAACACCAACGACCTGAAGCTGATCACCGCGCTGATCGTGGCGATCTTCCTGACGCTGTCCTATCTGAATCTGAAAAAGACCCGCCGCAAACCCAAGGCCCAACACACCGCCAAGGAAGGAGTGGAGCAACATGCTTGAACTGAAAGACCTGCACAAGACCTTCAATCCCGGCACTGTCAACGCAAAGACCGCCCTGAATGGTCTGAGCCTGACGCTGCAGGGCGGTGAATTCGTCACCGTCATCGGCGGCAACGGCGCGGGAAAATCCACCATGCTCAACGCCACCGCCGGTACGTTACAGGTGGATTCCGGCGAGGTGTTCCTTGACGGCATCGACGTGACCGATCTTCCGGAGTACAAACGGGCCTCCTACATTGGCCGCGTGTTTCAGGACCCCATGATGGGCACAGCGCCCTCCATGCACATCGAGGAAAATCTGGCGCTGGCGGCACGCCGCGGGCAAAAGCGCGGCCTTCGCTGGGGCATCTCCAAGGAGGAGCGAGAGACCTACCGCACGCTGTTGAGCGATCTGGGACTGGGGCTGGAGACCAGGCTCTCCTCCGAGGTCAGCACCCTGTCCGGCGGTCAGCGTCAGGCGCTGACGCTGCTGATGGCCACGCTGAAAAGCCCCAAGCTGCTGCTTCTGGATGAACACACCGCCGCACTGGACCCCAAGACCGCCGCCAAGGTCATGGAGCTGACGGATCGGATCGTCACAAAGGAGAAGCTGACCACGCTGATGATCACCCACAACATGCGGGACGCCATTCAATACGGCAGCCGCCTTACCATGCTCCACGAGGGCCGGGTGATTCTGGATATTTCCGGCGAGGAGAAGAAACAGCTGACCGTGACTGACCTGCTGGCGCAGTTCGCCAAGGTCAGCGGCGATGAATTCGCCAGCGACCGGGCACTGCTCTCCTGAATACAAGCTTAATCTTTCCCTTTCTCATAGCAACAGAGGGACGCTCCGCAAGGAAGCGTCCCTCTGTTGCTATATTTTCTTTTATCGTTCCGGATCCCACGAGGCTCGCTGGCGTTCCTCACCATTTTCAGGCCGGTCGTAGTAGGCCGCTTTGCTGCCCCGGCGCTCAAAGCCCAGATAGCGGGTGCCCTGAAACGTCAACTCACCGAAATCGCCCTCCGCCAGCTGGCCGTACTCCCGGCCATCGACGCGCAGCTCCATCCGGTCGCCGCTGGCCACCTGAAAGGTCACATAATAGGTGGTGGAGGTGGTGGTATGCATGGCGTTGTTGTCCCCGGTATTGTGGTGGTGCACATCAACATTCTGCCGCTTGGACGACACCGTGGCCTCCACCGTCAGGCGGGGCGAGTTATTGTTTTTATGCCATGTGCCGATGCCCTTCACCGCTGTGACAATAAACATCACGATCACGATGCCGAACACCAGAACGAACATGATATTGAACATGCCGATCCCCATTCCAAATCCCATCGCGCTTCTCCTTTCATCGGGTCAAAATGCTTTCTATGTGCCTATTCTATCCCATTGCCGCCGGAATGTCCATCAACTTCAGGTTGCATCACGGAAAATATCCCGCAACTTCAGGTTTACATGGGCTTATTCTTTCGTCAGATGCCGCATGGCG
>OMNQ01000241.1_pt1 | contig 18129 bp, 18 predicted proteins | sample 1673871 | NCBI WGS metagenome assembly OMNQ01 (sample SAMEA103958130, study PRJEB25191) | human gut metagenome | biome: human-associated habitat [ENVO:00009003]; feature: intestine environment [ENVO:2100002]; material: feces | place: Germany | collected 2013/2015
CCAGGGGAGGTTCATGATGGACCTCCCAGAAGGACTCACTCTATCGGAGATTTAACACAGAGAAAGAAACAAGCGTCACTTCCAGAATTGCTCTAAAACCCTCTATGATATGCAAACTATAAAAGAGCGTATTGGTTATCCGAAGTATAAGTATAACTCTTATTGGATATTCTCAGCATATCGTAATTCTTTGGATTTGCGATGGCATCGTAGCAAAACTCAGCACCCATCATTAGTTGGCGCTGACATTCGCCAATCTCAGGAACCACATCAGCATAGATGCTATTATTTACATAGCACATAGAACATGATATGGGATTTAACTCTACAATGTCTATATACGAATTACCGTTGCTGTCAATAAATTCGCCTAAATCTAATGCGTAGTTAGCTGGGAAAACGCCCAATCTTCTAATGTGATCTACCATATGTATGGCAATATTTTTGTGTGATTTTGGCACGGTGTGTTTGAGTGAATGGAGCGCCCTGGATGAGTTGACAACCTGATTATTCAAAATAATGTGCCTGATTTCGCGTGTGCCTAACTGCATGATTAACGCTCGCTTTAGATACATTCATGTACTCAGCAACCTCTACTGAACGAACTGAACCATGTTGCGCTTCAAGAATAAATATGGCTTTTAGATAGTCTTCTCCTGAAGAATGAAGTCTTTCTTTTGTAACCGCCTCAGCCACACTGCTGGACATTATTTCACATGAACAGATGCAATGTCTACGTAGCTGGCATCTGTGTAGAAGTCATAGCCAGTTATCTTATCAGTATTCCACAGAGCCAGATCGTGAGTGCCGGTTACAGGCACCAGAAGATTCTGATCTGCAATACCATTCAGAATCATTCCATAGATTTCCTGCACACGCTGAGAATCAGAAGTGGAGTCCAATTCTGCGAAAATTTCAGGATTCTCAAAGAAAGCAGAGAACTGGCAGAGGATCGGATCACCCATAGCGCCAGGAGCCATATTGCTCATATCTGTTGCAGGGTCAAAGGAACCGCCAGCAGTATTGTAGAAGGTCAGATCATATTCGCCAGCCATCAAGGCTCCATACCAGGTGTTCATGTCTACTGCATCAATAGTAACATCGAAGCCGAGTTCTTTAAGAGAAGCTGCAATAGAAAGAACTGCATTGTCAACACTTGCAAGGCTCTGAGAATAGTTGAAATGAATGGCGAGAGAAGTTCCGTCCTTCTCCAGGATACCGTCATCATTGGTATCCTCATAGCCGGCTTCCTTCATGAGCTGCTTTGCCTTTTCCATGTCGGTAGGATAGGTCTTAACCTCCACACCGCAGTTGGGCTTTTCATTCGTAAAGAGGGTTTCGGCAGCAGTCTCCAGACCATCGAAAACAGAGGTTTCCAACTCCTGCTGATTAACAGCGTAGGATACTGCTTCCCTTACAAGAGGATCATTAAAGGGAGCCTTATTCAGGTTCATACCCAGATAACGAGTTTGGTTGGTGCTGTCATCCATGGCATGACCGAAAGCGGCATCCTGGGAAATTTCCGTGTAGCCTTCTGCGCTAAGTCTGCTGGAGCCGAGAATTGCATCGATTTCGCCGTTGCGCAGAGCAAGAATTTTTGCAGCATTATCAGGAATCACTTTGACTTTGAACTCGTCCACTTCAGGAGCTTCGCCCCAGTAGTAGGGATTGCGGATAAAGGTATAGGTATCTCCCTCGACCCGGTCAAACATATAGGGACCAGTACCCATAGTTGCACTCACGCAATTCTCGTAAGCCTTTTCTACGCCGCCTTCAAAGGCTGCGGGATTCACAATACCAAGAGGCAGCGCCATGGTCAGATTGTCAAGAGCAGCGTAATAAGGGGTCTTCAAAGTCATTACAAAGGTTTTTTCATCCGGGGTTTCCAGCTTGTCAAACAAAGTAGTGAGCTTACCGAAGGCACCATTCTGGGGACCCAGATTGGTTACTACTGCTTCAAGGGTCATCTTTACTGCCTCGGAAGTCAGAGGAGTACCGTCAGAAAATTTGACACCATCACGCAGATGGAAGGTGTAAGTCTTGCCGTCATCACTGATTTCCCAGGTTTCAGCCAACTCGCCCTGAATCTTCCCGTTATCATCGTAGCTTACCAGAGTGTTGTAAAAATTACGACTCCAGAATCCGGCACCATAAGTGCTGGATACCATAGGCGTGATGACAGGATAGAAGCCTACAGAAAAGTCCCAATTCTCGGTGACAGTGATTGAGACCGGCTTTGCATCGGTTTTCTCGTCAGGGTTCGTGCCGCAAGCAGCCATAGCAAGGCACATCACAAGTGCGAGTCCGAAAGCTAAAAGTTTTTTCAGTTTCATGTACAAAATCTCCTTTATTTATTTTTATATCATGCTTTTCAGCAGGGTATACGTATTTATTGAATGGTTTAACCCAAATATGGAGCAATAGAATTCAGCAGAAGCTTGGTATACGGATGTGTAAAGCAGTCTGTCGAACCGTGAAATGTACGGTCTTCGATAATCTTACCGCAGCGCATCACCATCACACGGTCTGCAAGATATAGCGCAACGTCCAGGTCATGGGTAATGAAAAAGCAAGTCATTTTTCGCTCCTGATGGAGTCGCTTCAGCAAATCAAGAATATGTTTACGAACCAGGACATCCAGCCCACTGACTGCTTCATCAAAAATCAACACATCCGGTTGAGCCGCTAACGCTCTTGCAATACATACACGTTTTTGTTGTCCACCGGATAGCTCATGAGCTTTTCGCAGCTTGATCTCTTCGGGAAGCTCCATCATGGTAAGAAGATCATTGATTTCCCGTTCTTCTTCCTTTTTGCTGAGTTTTCTGAAATTGCGAATTGGCTCTGCAATGATTTGATATACCGTAAAGCGAGGGTCCATTGCTCCCTTGCCATCCTGAAGAATCAGCTGTATTTTAGATCGCAGTACCTGCTTTTGCTTGCCCCGGCAGAGGGAAATGTTTTTTCCTTCAAACAGTACCTCTCCAGAAGATGGAACCAGAAGACCGCACATGAGCTGAGCCAAAGTGCTTTTACCAGATCCGCTTTCTCCTACCAAAGCGCAAAATGAACCATTCTGAATAGTAAAATCTACATGATCAACGGCCAGAAGCTCGTTGCTTGTGCCTTGTTCGTGAAATTCTTTTGATAGGTTGTTGATTTTAATCATGATTCCGCCCCTTTCGTGAAAGCACAGGAAAGGGAGTAAGCTTCAATCAGCGACCTTGTATAAGGTTCTGTGGTATGATCGAAGACAGATTGAACTTCACCGGATTCTATAATTTTTCCTTCCTTCATCACCAATATGTTTCCACCTAATTGAAGAGCTGTTGCGAAATCATGAGTTACCATAAGAATCCCAACACCATTTGCTTTCATCTGCGAAAATAAATCTATGATTCCATTTCTGTGAATCACATCCAAAGCAGTTGTTGGCTCATCGGCAAGCACGAATTTTGCATCAAGCATCATAGCCATTGCGATAATGACACGCTGAAGCATTCCTCCGGAAAGCATATGGGGGTATGCTCTGTATACCCTGTCAGGATCATCTAAGCCTACATCATGCAGAAGCCGCAGAATATAGTTGTAACGCTGCTGGCGGGATTTGTCGGAATGAAGCCGTAGCGTTTCATCCATCTGTCTGCCAATACGCATAGAAGGGTCCAATGCAGTCATTGGATTTTGCGGGATATAGACAATCTGGTTTCCGTATATTCCTCGTCTCTGCTTTTCTGACGAATTCAAAAGATCAGTCTCGCCGAAGAAAACGGAACCCGACACCTTAAATTTTTTAGGGTCCAATAAGTTTAGCACCGCACTACAGGTCATTGTTTTGCCGCTGCCTGACTGGCCTAACAAGATCAAAGACTCTCCTTCTTTGATTGCAAAGGATATTTCAGAAACCAAGTTATCCGTGCCTGACCGAAGATTAATGCTTAAATGATCAATCATAAGTGATGGCATCATAGGCTGTCCTCCTCCGGCGTCAGAATATCACGGAGTGCTTCTCCAAATAAATTGAAGCCTGCTGCCGTTACGAAGATGCACAAGCCTGGATAGATTAGCAATTCCGGATGAGAGTAAAGCGCTGTCCTGGCATCATTTAACATGGCACCCCATTCCGGTGTGCCGGAGGGAAGGCCAAGTCCGAGGAAAGCAAAGCTGGAAACCATAATGATGGAAGAAGCGACACCAGTGGAAACATACACAAGAAACTGTGGCAGAATGTTAGGAATCAGATGTCTGAAGACCAGCTTTCCTGTATTGCACCCAGAAATCCGGGCTGCCAGGATATAATCTTTACCCATTTCTTGAACGGAATAAGATCTGACAATACGAACAAACCAAGCCCAGGTCGCTATCACAACAGAAACGGCAATGTTTTGGAGTCCGTTCCCCAGAACGCCTATGACAGCAATAGCAATGATAAGAGAAGGAAAAGCAATAAACACATCACAGAGTATAGTAATGAAATGGTCTGCTTTTTTTCCAGCACAGGCGCTAAAAGTACCGACAATCAGACCAATCACAGACAAAATCAGCAGCACAGGTAAACTGATTCCGATGGAATATCTGGCTCCATACAGCAGCCTTGATAAGGTACACCTGCCCAATTGATCTGTTCCAAGAGGGTATTCTGCGTCAGGCTGAGCATACTTTTGCGATAAATTCACCAATTCAGGGTCGTGAGGCGAAAAAGCAGGTGCTGCAATCGCAATCACAATCACAATAGCAATCAGGCACAGACCGATGATTGCCTGCGGCCTTTTGAGTAGCTTATGTATCATTTTCTTCCCTCACCATCCATGGACAAAGCAGACGGTTGATTATGTCTGCCATGAAATTTGCGACGACAAAAATTGCTGCAATGACGACTATACAGGTAGAAACTGCAATCGTATCTGCTGCAATCACACTGTCCACCAGATAAGTTCCGATTCCCTTGATTGAAAAAACACTTTCGATTACCGCCCCTCCGGCAATTAGAAAGCCGAATTGCTGAAAGAAAATTGTAACAACAGGCGGTAAGGCATTTCGCAGAATGTGGCATACCAGAATTCTGTTGGCAGATAGTCCACGGGCTTTTGCAAACCGAACATAATCAGAAGATAATTCAGCCAGAAGAGAGGAACGCATAATTCGGATGAGTGAACACGAACTGGGAACCGCCAGGGCAAATGAAGGTAGTAAAAAGCCCCTCCAACCTGGACTTGGTAAGACACTGAACCATTTCAGATGAATCGCAAAGAACAGTAGAAGAAGGAATCCCAGCCAGAAAGTTGGCACACAAATACCGCAGATAGTAATGCCTCTGGTAACCTGATCGAAAAGGCGGTTCCGCTTTCTGGCACAGAGCAAACTAATCGGAACGGTGAGCACGATAATCCATAGAATGGCCATCCCTACAAGAGATGTGGTCGTAGCCAGATACTTGTGCAGATCCTTTACAATCGGTTGATGAGTGGTCAAAGAAGTCCCAAGTTCTCCTGTAAACATTCCGGAAAGCCACTGAATATATCGCACAGGGAGAGGTTGATCCAATCCCATTTCCACCCGAATCATCTCAATCTGTTCCGGCGTAGGATTGGATACGCCTCGGTGTGCAATAATTTCTGCAGGATCTTTTCCGGACCAAGCAATCAACAAAAAACTTAGAATGCTGACGCCTACCAGCACAATGAGGAAGCTAATGATCCTTTTTCCAATATATTTCTTCAAATAATGCACCTCCTCACATCAGAAATCAGTTAGACATAGTTAACCAAATGCCTTTATGTTACCCTTCAGTGCGGTCTGCATCTGAAGGGTGACCTGCTTAGTAGTTAAATTTCTCTGCCAGATTGGACTTTTCAATCATCTTTCTATATGTGGGCGACTGTTTCAGCAGATGAGCATGTTTTCCACAGGCTTCTACCGTACCTGCTTTCATAACGACGATCTTATCTGCATTTTCAATAGACTTCAGTCTGTGTGAAATAACAATCACGGTCTTGCCTTGAATCAAATGATTTAATCCAGTCTGTATCTGGACTTCTGTTTCCACATCTAACGATGCAGCAATCTCATCCAGAATGATAATTGGAGCATCCTTCAGGATTGCTCTGGCAATGGACAGCCGCTGACGTTCTCCGCCGGAGAGTTTGGCTCCATTTTCCCCGATTATTGTCTGGTAGGTGTCTGGCAGACGGCTGACAAACTCATTGCAACCAGCCAGTTTTGCAGCTCGTATTACTTCTTCGTCAGAAGCATCCAGCCGCCCAAGGCGAATATTTTCCATAATAGAAGTATTAAATAGAATGACTTCCTGAAAAACAATGGAAACATACTTGAACAAGCTATCAGTGTGAATTTCTCGTATGTCGGTTCCTCCGATCTGAACGGTACCGGAATCTGCATCATATAGTCTGCTGATGAGCTTAAGCATTGTTGTTTTTCCGCAGCCACTGGGACCGACCAATGCGGTTACCTGTCCTTGCTCCGCCGTAAAGGATGCATGGCGAATCACCTGGGTGTCTTTCTGGTAGGAAAAACAAACATCCTTTATTTCTACATTGAAATCTGAAAGGACTGCCTTTTCTCCGCCCTGAAGTTCATGATTCTTGATTTCACCAATCCGGGCAATTCTTGCGTCCAAATAAAAGATTTCCGTCAGATAGAGCAAAACACCACCCATGGCCCCGCTGAGTTTCGCCGCCATAATAATATAGCCCAGAAGAATCAGGATACTTACCTGACCGGAGGCGAGCATTGAAAGGCCAACAGTCGCCGTGATTCCAATAGGAAGAATAGATAAAGTCTGGCCGATTGTAACAGGAATCGTCTGGGTGATCTGAGCTTTCCATTGAAGATTTTCTGACTCATCCAACTGCTGGTCCATTTGAGCTTCTACTTTTTCTTTCAACCCATAGCTTTTAATTTCCTGATTCAGTTCGATTGCATTCTGAAAGCTTTCGGAAATATCTCTCAACTTATCATAATGTTTATTTACATCTCTGACCTGCAGTTTCTTTGTCAGGAAAAGAACCGAAGCAGAAGTAAGAACGGGAAGCAATACACAGAGACCTAATTTCCAATTCATGATCAGAAGGGCTACGCTGATAACCAAAAAGTAAATTGCAAACCCTATGGAATTAGCCACTGCGTTCGCAAAAGCATGCTCAATCGAAGCCACATCTGCCATGATTGTTTGAGCAAGGTCAGACAAATTGTGCTTTGAAAAATAGGATAGGGGCAGTTTGGAAAGCTGTTCCGCCAGATCAATTCTTAAATTTGCAGATTCCTGGTAGGTTTCATCATAGGTCGTTTTATAGTTATAGTTAATAACTAAGTACATCACCAGGGTCGCTGCCAGCATAAACAGGAGATATACCACCGGTTTCCCGGTATTTCCATTCAACAGCCTGTCTGCAAACAGAAAAACACAGATCATCGGCGGTACAAAAGAAACATAATAGAGAAAGAATGACCAGATTGATTTTGCAAGGCCCTTCACACCCGAATCACTCAGCTGGAAGGCTCTTTTTAGATATGTCTTCATCATGCCAACCTCCACTGATTTGCCTTGCAGTATACATCCTGAAAATCCTTATAACGTCCATTGCAGGCCATCAGTTCATTGTGGGTTCCCTGTTCCACAACTTTTCCATTCTGGACAAACAGGATCTGGTCTACATTCTGAATAGAGGACAGCCTGTGTGCAATCATGATAACTGTTTTGCCCCTCATCAGTTTTTGGAAAGCCTGCTGCAACTCGTATTCATTTTCCGGATCTGCAGCTGCAGAAGCCTCATCCATAATGACGATATTCGCATTCTTTAGAATAGCCCTTGCAATGGCGATCCTTTGCACCTCACCACCGGAAAGGTATACGCCCTTTGCCCCTATGACGGTCATCTCCCGCTGGGGGAATTTGTCAAGGATGGATGTGCAGTTCGCTGCGTCAAGTGCATCCATAATCTGCTGCCGTGTTGCCTGAGGATTTCCGATTCGGACATTTTCGTAAATTGAGGTCTTTAGTAATTGACTGCGCTGGAAAACAAATGCGATGTTCTGAATGAGAGCTTTTTCAGAATAACTCTGAATGTTCTTTCCACCAATCAGAATTTCGCCGCCATCGACAGGATAAAAACCTGAAATCAGCTTTGCAATGGTAGATTTTCCTCCCCCGGAAGACCCGATGAGCGCATAAGTTTTATTCTGATGAAGTGTCAGGCTGAAATCCTTCAGCACGAAGTTGTCATCATACTTAAAGTCAACATGACGAAATTCAATATTGAAATCTTGGAAGGTCTCTTCGTTTCCATGTGGAAGCTTTGCCTGATCCATAGAAGTAGTCAGCTCATCAAGCTGATTCAGCGTATTTTGTGCGCCAAAGTTATCCTGCCCCGTAAACATGATCGATGTGAAAGAAGTAAATACAGCTCCGGAGAACACAGCAAAGAAAACAATCTTTGCCAGGATTAGCATAGCAGGTTCTCCATAGCTGATGAATACAACTGCGGCTGGTACAGCAAAAGCATAAAACACGTTGAACAGAACCTGGAATCCGACGTAGGGATTCTTACAGCTGAGGCTATACTGATAGACGTACTGTTTGTACTCTTTGATCGAGTTAATCAGAGTTTTGTAATACTGTACAGTTACACCGAAGATTTTTATGATCTGCATTCCTCTGACATATTCTACTGTTGCCGCACTCATTTTTTGAAGCGCCGCTGAATAGCCAGACAGAAATTCAGTACCACCGGACATTTTACGATACTGAAGAACACCAATCACAGTTGTAAGGATCAGGAGAATACCAAGGCGATAGTCTATTGCAAACATCAGCACAAACATTAACACCGGCGTCATAACAGCAGTGACGTTGTCCGGAATCAAATGGGCCACTGTTTTGTGTGTTTCTGCTGCGTTATCATCAATAATTTTTCGAATCTCTCCAGAGCTGTTATGGTCAAAAAAGGAAGAAGAGGCATCCAATAATTTATGAAGCCCATTTTTCCTTAAGTTTGTTTCAAGCCGGAAGCCTAAGTAGTGGGAACACGTTGCCGATGCAATGTTGAGAATGCCTCGTAAAATCATAAGTATGACTACAATAATTGCGTCATACATAGCCTTCTCATATACGGGAATAACCAGAATAGACACAATGGACTGCCACAGAAACCAATATGCTCCCATATATGAGCAGACGGCAGCGGCAGATAGCGCCATGGAGAAATATGCCCAAATTCTTTTATCTGGGACATAATGAAATAGTTTTTTATACAAACTGCGCATTGGCTTCAAATATACACCTCTTTTTGCTTAAAAACGGTTTGACATAGATCAACTCCTTCATTATAATTAATTGTAGCTAACTGTAAAGGGCAAAACAGATATAAAGTCTAAACAAGGTATTAATAAATCTAAACGAGGTATCTTTGGGAGGAGCCAATGATAGAAGTTAAACGAGATGATTTCTTTGTTGAATCGATAAAGAATCCAATAGAGTACGGAACATATTATAAGATCAACCCAAAATATGGAACCGGATTTCAATGGACGAGTGAGGTTCACCACGATTTCATCATTACAGCGACAGATATAAGATTTAACCAGGAAACTATGGTCGGAGAACATATTGGGTCTGGTTATGTACTTGCTCTCTATATTAGTGGCGCAGGAGATGAATTCTATCCGTATCAAAATATTTCTCCGAATACATTGCGCTGCTATGAACCATCTGAAAAGTATAAAGCTATTTATCATCCTCAGATTCCATTAAGATGTATTACCGTGCAGGTTGACCAGGAATTTATTGATCAGTATCTCCAGGAAATTTCCGGTGATCTTGAAGTGAACTTTTCTGATTTTTTCAAAGAAAAAGGGAAATTCTATTTACCAAATGTTAATCATGCTATGCAAAGCCTATATGAGTATCTGCTTTCCATGAAAGCGTCCAGAATTACAGTAGAAGCAAAAATATATGAAATCATCTCTTATCTTGCTTCATATTTGAAAGAAAACAGACTAAATGAAGAGAATGGCCAGCCCATTAACAAAACAGATTTGCAGGCATTAGCTGAACTAACGCATTACATGGACGAACATTACAGTTTTAATATTACGTTGCAGACGCTTTCCACCATTGCATGTATGAGTGAAAGCAAAATGAAAAAGCTATTTAAGTCAGTTTATAATATGTCCATTACTGAATACATTCAGAGGAAAAGGATCTCTGTAGCCGAGCATATGCTTATTCAGACCGACCTCACCATTGCGGAAATTTCAAGAATTGTTGGATACTCCAACCCCAGTAGATTGATTGAAATATTCAAAAGGTATTATGGATTTACTCCCTCAAAATACAGAAAATAAAAGTGTTATACTAATTTGGATAAACCTAACCCTCTAAAAATCAACCAAATCAATCGTTATGAGGTGACGCATACAAGCGTCACCTCATTTCTTTTTGGAAATTTCATCTTGAAAGCATCTGTGAAGGAGTATAATAAAACCATTGTCAACCCCGATGGCGATGACAGCAACCGCGGACAGAATGCCTTTTTCTATGATGCGGCGGAGGGGTTGCTCACTTCGGTCATTCTGATGCTGGCGGAGTTTCTGCCGCCGGATAAGGAGCACCCACAGGAGCGCCGGCACATCGTCTCTGTCTTCAAGCTGGTGCAGGATCTGCTGGAACCCAGCAAGGTAAAGGGCAAGAGTCACTTCCAGCTCCTGATGGGCAAGCTGCCGCCTGACCACCTCCGCAGGACACGGGCGTAATTGGATAGAACAGAAAAGCACAGCCGCTCGTTTTCTCTGAGTTGCTGTGCTTCTGCTTCTTCCTGCACCACGCTGAAAAGCGTCTGAACAGCGCGATTTACCGCTTTCTCACCCGCAATGGCATTGACCGTTACGATCCGGCGCGCTTTCTGGACTACAAGCTGGAAGTTCTGCAAATGCTGCTGTACTGTCTGCCGAGGTTCGACCCGGAGCAGGAAACGGAGTTCCTGAAATACGCGAAACACTATGTCCGGGACGGGCCGCTGTTCTGCCGCATGATGGTCGAAGCCGGTTCCTTTGCCAGCCTTGCGGAGTATCGGCACGTGCGGCAGATTGGCGCAATCTATAACAATTCGGCAAAAACCGCGCAGAAGTCATTTCCGAGTTTGCCGTCCAAAGCGGATACAAGGATGAAAGCGTATCTGCGGATGAACTGCTGACCATTGCCCAGCGCAACCACAGCATTGCCGAAGGCGAGATTGCTGAAATCCGTGGTTGTGCCGTTTGAGATGGAAAGGCTGGATCTGATTTGATCATGATGGAAAGCAAAACGACGCCGTTGACAACATCTTCGGATCGTGCTACAATTTGACTAAAATGATAAATGTGGTCATAAATCCAAGGAGCGTGCGCAGTGGCTTTTACAGACGAGCAGAATGAACAAATCCGCAATGACCTGATCCGAGCAGCCCGACGCTGCGGCATTACCATCGGGATGCGGAAAACCTCTGTAGAGCAGCTGACGGAGGCCGTTGGGATTTCCAAGGGGTCATTTTACAAATTCTTTGAATCCAAGGAGCTGCTGTTTTTCGTTGTACTGGAGGACATCCATACCGAGTGCTTCGCGGCAGCGCAGAAGTCCTTGCAGGAGAATACACCCCTGCTTCCTGCCGACCGCGCGGCAGCGGCGATTTTGACGGCCTGCCGGTGGCTCTCCGAGACAAAAGCCTTCTTGTTCATCGAAAATGACGCAGATTTTCTTCTGCACCGCCTGCCGGAAGAAGTGAAGACCGCCCACTACCACGATGACGAGACGCACATCCGTACCCTGCTGGAGATGGGCGGCTTGCAGCCCAAGGGCGGTATGGCGCTGGCTGCCGCCACAGTGCGGGGCTTGATTTTAACCGTCTCCCATCAGGAGCAGATTGGGGTGCTCTATCCGCAGGTGCTGGAAACGCTGGTGCGGGGCGCCTGCCGGGAGCTATTTGCATAAGCGGAAAAGCCGCAGTGATGCGGCTTTTCAAAAGGGATACAGTTAGCTTGCTCTAACTCACTTGCGTCATCTGTGTGAGTTAGAGGAGTTTAACATCTCGTTGTGAGGGCGAAATCATGAGAAACAGTCAAAATTTCTGGGATAAAAACGCCGGGCGGTACGACCGCTTCATGCGAAAGGACGCCGCAGCTTATGAGCAGATGTACGAGCTGCTGCGCCCCGTGGTGCGGCACAAAACCGTGCTGGAGCTGGCCACAGGCACGGGAGTGATCGCCAAAAACATTGTAAACAGTGCCGCTCATATTGAGGCCACAGACGCTTCGCCGGAGATGATCGCAGAAGCGAAGCGGGACAACCGATCCGCCAAGCTGCATTTCTCCGTGCAGGATATGTTCCACCTGCCTTATGCCGACGAAAGCTTTGACGTGGTCATCGTGGCCAATGCGCTGCATATCGTGCCGGAGCCGGAGAAGGCTCTCTCCGAAATTCGCCGGGTGCTGAAAGACGACGGCGTGTTGGTTGCGCCGACCTTTACCCACGCAGATAACGCTTTTTTGGGAAAGGTCAAAGCATTTTTCATGAAGCTGGCGGGCTTTCCGCTGCACAGCAAATGGACGAGTGCAGATTACCTTTCGTTCCTGCGGGAAAACGGCTGGACGATGCGGAAAAGCACCGTGCTGAAAGCCTCGTTCCCGCTGACCTACGCAGAGTGCGTGAAATCGGAGGGGTGAGCCATGCAGATATTGGAACACGGGCAGGCGCAGGAGCGGACGCTGCTGTTTTTCCCCTGCACGGCAGAGCCTGTATGGGCTTTTGCCGACACAATCACGCTGCTTTCTCAGAGATGGCATGTTTTTCAGGTGGTGTATGACGGCCATCAGCCGGAGTATCCCGGGGATTTCACCTCAGTCGAGCAGACCGTGGACGAGGTGATCTCCTATTTGAAGAGCCACGGCGTCTCCCGTCTGGGTGGGGCCTATGGCTGCTCCATGGGCGGTGCCTGCCTGACCCGTATGCTGGCATTGGGGGAAATGCCCATCGACCGGGCCATCATCGACGGCGGGATCACGCCCTATCAGCTGCCCTTCTTAGTGCGAAAGCTGCTGCTGGCTCGGGATGTGCTGTCCTTCAAAATGGCGGCAAACAGCCGAAAAATTCTGGAAGCGGCCTTTCCGCCGGAACGGTTTACCACCGCAGGGCACGACCCCAAAAAGGAGTACGACGCCATGGAAGCCTATCTCAAAACCCTTTCCGATCGGACGATCCGCAATGTATTCTGGTCTGCCAACAACTATGCGCTTCCAAAGCGCTCCGCTAAAATCGGTGCGAAAATCACCTACTGGTACGGCGACGATGAAAAGAAGGATCGCAGGCGGGATATCCGGTTCATCAAGCGCTATTTTCCTAAGGCGCGCATCCATGGCATCCCCAAGATGGCCCATGCGGAGCTGGTGATGGTACACCCGGAAAAATTCTGCCGGTATGCGGAAAAATTTCTGACTATGCAAGCGGAGGAAAGATGATATGAGAGAAAAGATCAAACTCTCCGGCGTGCCGGAGACTATGCTGCAAACCATTTACGCAAGGGCGAAGGAGAGCCGGGGACGCGGCGAGATTCACGATGCAAAAGCGGAGGAAATCATCGAGAAGCTGGACTACGATTTTTCCCTTGCCGACAAAGATACGGCCATGCGCAGCGGCGTCATTGCCCGGACCATTGTGCTGGATAAACTGACAAAATCGTGGCTTGCGGCGCATTCAGGTGCGGTGGTCATCAATATTGCCTGCGGGCTGGATACCCGGTGCTACCGGATGTCGGGTTATGCGCATTGGTATAACCTCGACCTGCCGGAAACGATGGCGGTGCGGGAAAAGCTTCTGCCGGAAAGCGGCACGATTTCACAGATTGCCATGTCCGCCATGGAAGATTGGGGCAGCAAAATCAGCGAGCAGAATGTACCGGTGCTGATTGTCATTGAGGGACTGACCATGTACCTGAACACAAAAGATGTACAGCGGATTTTTGCAGTGATTTCCAGCCGTTTTAAGAAAGCCACGGTATTTGCGGAAACGATGAATCCGATGATCGTGAGGCACTTCAAGGAAAAATCCATCGAGGGCAGCCATGCAAAATTCACCTGGTGCGTGAAGAACGGTTCGGCTCTTGCGGCGCTGCTGCCGGATTTTCAATTTATGGAAGAACACAGTCTGACGGAGGGTATGGCGGTATTTACGCCAATTTACAAGCTGCTGGACAGGCTGCCCGCCGCGCGGAATATTTCCAACAAGATCATCGTTCTGGAAAAGGAGTTGTAGAAGATGTCATTCTTTGAAAACACCCGCAAACCTGTGGGCCTCGGCGGGAAGCTCATGGTCGCCATGATGAATTTGGGTCACAGCCCTGTGGCGCGCTGGGGGCTTCAATTTCTGAATGCTGCGCCGGATGCCAAGGTGCAGGACTGCGGCTGCGGTGGTGGTGCGAACATGAAAAGGCTGCTGAAAAAATGCCCGCAGGGTATCGTGAAGGGCATCGACTATTCGCCCGTCAGCGTGGAGAAGACGAAAAAGGTCAACGAGACCGCCATCGCGGAGGGGCGCTGTGCCGTCCTGCAAGGCAGTGTGGCGGATATGATCTTCGCAGATGACTGGTTTGATGCGGTCACGGCCTTTGAAACGGTCTACTTCTGGCCTGATATGCCGCAGTGCTTTCGGGAGGTCTGCCGGGTGCTGAAGCCCGACGGGACCTTCCTCATCTGCAACGAGAGCAGTGGCGACACGGACAAGGATGAGAAGTGGACGGAGATCATCGGCGGTATGACCATATACAGCGGCGATGAGCTGAAAACATTTCTGGAAAACGCTGGATTCTGCAATGTTCAAATCCATAAAAACAAAATGGGCTGGCTCTGCGTGACAGGACAGAAGCGGGAGGAATAAGGAATGCTGCTGCAAACGATTCTGGAAGGACTGTGGCTGGGCGCACTGCTGGTGGCGGTCTGCGCTGTCGGTATCCGAAAGGGCGCTGTCGGCATGGTGCATCTGTATGGCGAAAAGGTGCAGGAGCGATGCATCGCACTGGGGCTGACCACAAGGGAGAAGATCAAACGGAACGCGCTGCGCTTCAAGCAATCTGCATTCCAATCTACCTTTTTTATGTGCTTCTTTGCGTGTATGCCATCAACGGTGCGCAGACATTTTGGGGAGGTTTCTGGCAGTGCTTTGTAATCCTGTCTGTGATGAATCTCATCGACCGGCTTGGCATCGACGGCTATTGGGTCGGACACACCAAGGCGTGGGTAATACCGGGGACAGAGGATCTGATGCCGTATATCTCAAAAGCCGATAAGCAAAAGAAATGGCTGTTCGGAACCGTGGGAATGGCCGTGATTTCCCTGCTCCTTGCGGGACTCGGGCTGCTGCTGTAAGGAGGAAATACCGATGTCAAAGAAAGCGACCGAATTTCAGAAAAGAGAAATGAGCAAGATGTACCGCGGCAAGGAAATATTCAAGCCGCTGAACACCGGCTGGGTGGATGAGCGCGTGGCCTGCGTGCGGGAGTGGGTGGCGAACATTTTCTTCTACCGCAAGGGCGACACCACCATCATGATCGATGCCGGGTATAACTACGACCGTCTGGCAGAAAAAATGGACTGGCTGGGCATCGACCCACAGTCCATCCGGCACATCCTCATCACTCATCAGGACACCGACCATGTGGGTGCGGTGGAAGCAGACAGCCCCGGTTTGTTCCGGAGCGCAAAGCTCTATATCGGCGAGATTGAAAACCGGTATCTCACCGGCGAGGTGCGGCGAAAAGTCATATATCATCTCTATAAATTGCCGCAGGTCACAATTAACAACGAAAAGGTGCTGCTGCATGACGGCGAGACTTTCGAGATTGACGGCATCAAAATTGAGTGCTTTCTCGTCCCCGGCCATACATGGGGGCATATGGTCTATCTCATTGACGACAAATATCTCTTCACCGGCGACACTCTCTGGTTCGGCGCGGACGGCGGCTACAGCTTCATTTCCTCTCTGGCAGAAAGCAACAAACTGGCGGTAAAGTCGCTGGCGGCGCTGGAGCAGAAGCTGCAAAGCCGTGGATTACACCCGCTGTTCCTCACCGGCCACACCGGCTGGACGGACAATTTTGACTTTGCCTTTGCCCATAAGGACAAGCTTTGCTCACCGTTCCGAAAGCGGGTTCCCGACCCCACCGCGCCTTATGACGCTTATGATGAATCGGACGACACGGAAAAAATGGCAAAGAGCGGGTTCCTGAAGGGAGTGGGAAGATGAAAGTTTATTCCTTCGGTGCGGAGCACGCGCCGGTCATCCTGCTGCTCCCCGGCACCTGCTGCCACTGGAAGGGCAATTTTGGACGGGTCATTCCGCTGCTGGCGGACAGCTATCGCGTTCTCTGCATCAGCTACGACGGCTTTGATGAGACGGAACATACCGAGTTTCCCACTATACTGGAGGAAACAGAGAAAATAGAAACTTACATTCAGGAGCATAGCGGCGGACATATCCGGGCGGCCTACGGCTGCTCGCTGGGCGGCTCGTTTGTAGGGCTGCTGGCGGCGCGCAGAAATATCCATATGGACTACGGGATATTGGGCAGCTCCGATCTTGATCAGACATCCCCGCTTGCAGCAAAGCTGCAAACGAATTTGCTGCTGCCGCTGCTCTATCCGGTGATCCGGGACGGGAAGATTAAGAGCCGCCTCCTCCAAAAACGCCTTGAGAAGCGAAAGTCGGAAATGGGCGGCTATGTGCAGGCGTTCATGGAAATGCTCGGCGGCGCACGGCTCTATGTGACCATGCAGAGCTGCAAGAATCAGTTCTATTCCGATCTCGTCACCCCGCTGCCAGACAAGATCGACGTTCCGGGAACAGAGATTCATATTTTCTACGCCCTCAAAATGGGTGAAAAATACCGTGCGCGCTATGAACAGCATTTTGCCCGCCCGGTAATCCACGAGCAGGACTTGCAGCACGAGGAACTGCTGGCCTGTTATCCAGAGCGCTGGGCGCAGTTGGTGAAGGACATTATGGAGGGAAAGCAATGAAACACCTGCACTTTGATGTGGAGACCGCCGGCTTTTACGGCGCGTACTGGGCGTGCGCCGGCGGGTCGGACTGCGCGGTGATTGCGATGATCGGGGATGACCCGGAGGATCGGCTTGCCCGCTCGGCGGCGAAATGGCTCTGCGGGCGGGGCGTAAACGTGCTCACAATGTCGCCTGCGAAAAAGGATTACGGCCATCACAATTATCCGCTGGAGCGCATAGAGGCGGCAATTTCGTGGCTGAAAGCCAACGGCAATCAAAAAATCGGCATTGCCGGTGCATCCACCACCGGAACGCTGGCGCTGACGGCAGCGGCCATGTTCCCGGATATCACCCTGACCATTGCCATGACGCCCAGCGATTTTGTGTGGCAGGGGTTCATGCAGGGCAAAAAGGATGGCTGCAAGGAATGGCCAATCGAGGGAGAATCACTCTTTTCTTACAAGGGAAAGCCCTTGCCATACATGCCGTTTTGCTATCAGCACCCTGACTATTGGCGCATAATCTCGGAGGAGTCCAAACGCACCGGCAATATGGTTGCCTCCCGCAAGCTGTTTGACGACTCTGAAGCGGCGCACCCGATTACCGAGGAGGAATTCATAAAGGTCGAGAATATCCGCGGCAAGCTGTTTCTTGTCGGCGCAGAGGACGACGCACTTTGGGACACCGCAAAATATATCCGCCGCATGGAAAAACGCCTTGCGGAGAAACCGCACTCCTGCGAAGTCGAGGCGGTCGTATATGAGCACGGCACGCATTTTGTTTTCCCCGACGGTATGCTCAAGACCATGCTTCCCGTCGGCTCGGCACTGTTTGTCAAGCTGGCGTTCAGCGCTGCGAAGAAATATCCCAGGGAGTGTAAAACGGCTCGCATTGACATTGACCGCCGCATGACCCGCGTGATATGCGATTGGAGGGACAAAAAGTGACCTATTTTGGAATGCCTTTCGGCATGTGGACGATGTTTGCAGGCTCATTCCAAAAACAGCTGACGGTAGTATTCGGCTATGATGTCGATACGGCAAAAGCCATCACGAAAAAAGCAAAGCCGAAATACAGGGAGATCATCTC
>OMNQ01000247.1_pt1 | contig 17888 bp, 16 predicted proteins | sample 1673871 | NCBI WGS metagenome assembly OMNQ01 (sample SAMEA103958130, study PRJEB25191) | human gut metagenome | biome: human-associated habitat [ENVO:00009003]; feature: intestine environment [ENVO:2100002]; material: feces | place: Germany | collected 2013/2015
AAACTGCTGCTTCAGTGTGGGGATGCCCCGCTCTGTCAGAAAGCGCAGGGTGTCCATAGCATTGCCGCCAAACCCTTGCTTTCCCCACACAGCAGGGGCTTCCCACGGAGAAAGTGCATCGTTCCAGCTTTCCACCGGAATAGCCGCAAACAAAAAGCGGTGCGCACTCTGTGCAATAGCGGTAACCTCGCTTTCCATGCTTTGCAGCTCGTGTTCGCCGGTCATTTGGAGCAGTAGGTATTCTGCATGGGCTTCGCCGTAAATGCGGCAAGGTCGGTTCCCGATTAGCATTGTCTGTGTGGTCACTGCGACGTCCTCCCGAAAAAAATTTGATAAGCCCAGTATAGCAACTGAAAAATCATTTTGCAATTCAAAAGGCGTTCGCATTCGCAGACCAATGATAAACAAAACAGGAGAGACAGCTTGCGGGCTGTCTCTCCTGTTTTGTAAAGCGCTTATTCCAAATTCCCCGTCAGGGTCATGACGGCGGAGAGAACGGCCAGAGGGGCCGTCTCGCAGCGGAGGATGCGGGGGCCGAGGCCGACTGTTTTGGCACCGGCCTGAGCGGCCATCTCGGCTTCCTCGGCGGCAAAGCCGCCCTCGGCACCGGTGATGACGGCGATCTTCGGCTTTTTGCCGTCGGCGGGGCGGACATTGCCCAGCAGCTCCCGCAGCGGGGCACCGCCGCACTCGTAGCAGAAGAGCACGAGGTCGTACCCTTCCAGACTGCGGCAGACTGCGCCGAAGTTGGGCAGCGGCAGGGCCACATCCGGCAGGATGCCCCGGCCGCACTGCTTGGCGGCCTCAAAGGCGATGCGGTTGTAGCGCTCGTTCTTCTGCTCCTCTTTCTTGGGGGTGGCCACGCAGTAGCGGCTGAAGAAGGGAACGAAATGAGCGCAGCCCAGCTCGACGCCGTGGCGGATGACCTGTTCTAGCTTGTCCTGCTTGGGATAGCCTGCGAAGAGGGTCACCTCCACGCTGGGTTCGGCGGCGCTGGGGTAGCCCGGCTCTACGCTGAACTCTACGGTCTCCGGGCCGAAGCCGGTGATGACGGCGGTGTATTCGACGGCGTTGCCGTCGCAGAGGATGACGGTGTCGCCCAGCTTGCCCCGCATCACGCGGGCGAGGTGGTGGGCGTCCGCGCCCCGCAGGGTGGCGGTGCCGTCGGCGATCTCAGTGGTAAAATAGCGGTGCGGCATAGTGGCTCCTATCCTGAACTTGCTCAGCTTATACAAACTGTATCCGACTGCCAAGGACTCTCCTGTAAGGAGAGCTGGTGCAAAGCGTCTGAGCAGTTATTTTTTGCGGCAGACGATGCACTCCCAGCCGCGCTTTTCCTTGACTTCCTGCACGGCGAGCCCGGCGGCTTCCAGCCCGGCGATGACCTCATCCTTCCGGCTGTCGATGATGCCGCTGGCGATGAAAACGGCATCATCGGCCATCAGGCCGGGGACAGCGGGGGCCAGAGACAGGATGGCGTTGGCGACGATGTTGGCGGTGATGATGTCATACGTGCCGCTGGCCTTGTCGGACAGGTCACCCACCAGAACGGTGAGCTGGTCGGCCACGCCGTTCAGAGCGGCGTTTTCCCCGGCGGTGCGGACGGCCACGGGGTCGATGTCCACGCCTTCGGCAGAGGCCGCGCCCAGCTTGAGGGCGGCGATGGCGAGGATGCCGGAGCCGGTGCCGATGTCCAGCACCCGCTCGCCGCCCTTCACCCGCTCGTCCAGCGCTTCCAGGCAGAGGCTGGTGGTCTCGTGGCCGCCGGTGCCGAAGGCCAGACCGGGGTCGAGGATGAGCTTGACGCGGTCGGTGTCATATTCCTGCCAGGAGGGCACGACGGCGAGCCGCTGGCCGATCTCCATGGGGTGATAGTATTTGCGCCAGCCGTTCTGCCAGTCCTCCTGCTCCACACCCTCGGTCTCGACGGTGTAGGCGATGCCTGCCGCCTCCATCCGGGCGGCGATGAGGGCCAGCGTCTCCACCGGCGAAGCGCCCGGCTCCAGATACAGGTGGATGATGACCTGGTCGCGGGGCTTGTCCAGCAGCTCCTGCTCGATGAGGTCTACGTGTGCGATCTCGGCCACCTGCTGTTCGATGTCGCTGTAGTCTTCGATATAGATGCCGCCTTCGGCGATCATCGTGGCGACGGCCTCGGCGTTGTCAGCGTCGGCTTTGGCCACGGTCAGGCGGATGTCGGTCCATTCCATTGATAAAACCTCCTTCGGGATGTTGTGCACGGTTCGGGAATACCTATATAGTAACATAGACGCCGCCCCGGTGCAAGAAGTGCGCGGCAGAGGCGGCAGAATATAGAAAATTCACAAATAAGAAAATTATTTTCAAAGAGGAAGCTTGTATCCCATCAAAAACCCCAAAAACTTTTGACTGAAAAATGCAAAATCAAGGATTTTTGTATCATTCGCAAAGAAAATGGCGGAAACCCCCTTTCTTTTTTTCTTAACATGTGTTAAGATATTGTTACGCAATTATGGACAGCCTGCAACCAGAGGCCTCCATAACAACAACATTCTTTAAGGAGGAATGTGTCTTATGATGAAGTATCTCCAGAAACTGGGCAAGGCACTGATGCTTCCCGTCGCGGTCCTGCCGATCTGCGGCATCCTGATGGGTCTTGGCTATGCCTTTGCTCCGGGCGTTATGGGTGTGCCCGGTGCAGCAACTTCCGGTGCAGCTTACACCGTTGGCTTCCTGCTGGTCAAGGCAGGCGGCGCTCTGATCGATAACATGGCATGGCTGTTTGCCATCGGTGCCGCTGTCGGCCTTGCTGACAACGACGGTACCGCAGGTCTGGCCGGTCTGGTCAGCTACCTGATGATGCAGCAGCTGCTGAGCCCCGGCGTGGTGGGCATGGTGCGTACTCTGGAAGAGGGCACCGCTACCTACATCGCCTTCCAGAAGGTGGCCGGCAACTCCTTCATCGGCATCCTGGCCGCTATTGTGGGTGCTGCCTGCTACAACAAGTTCAAGAATATCCAGCTGCCTGACTGGCTGGCATTCTTCTCCGGCAAGCGCTTCGTTGCAATCGCTACCGGCCTGATCTCCATTCTGGTGTCCGTGGTTCTGCTGTTCGTCTGGCCCGTCATCTTCGGCGCGCTGGTCGCTCTGGGCAAGGGCATCGCTGGCATGGACGGCATCGGCGCCGGCATCTACGCCTTCCTGAACCGTCTGCTCATCCCCACCGGCCTGCACCACGCTCTGAACAACGTGTTCTGGTTCGATACCATCGGCCTGGGCGACCTGTCCCACTTCTGGGCTGGTGAGACCTCTGCAGATGTGGGCTGGAGCCTCGGCATGTACATGTCCGGCTTCTTCCCCTGCATGATGTTCGGTATCGCCGGTGCTGCTCTGGCAATGGTCAAGACCGCGAAGAACAAGAAGGCTGCCATCGGTCTGGTTCTGTCCGCTGCGATCTGCGCTTTCGTCTGCGGCGTCACCGAGCCGTTCGAGTTCGGCTTCATGTTCCTGTGCTTCCCGCTGTACGTTGTGTACTCTGCTCTGTACGGCATCTTCACCGTCATCACCTACTACTCCGGCTTCCGTGCTGGCTTCTGCTTCTCTGCTGGTGCGACCGACCTGGTCTTCTCCGCATCCCTGCCCGCAGCTGCTAAGACCTGGATGATCATTCCTCTGGGCATCGCTGCGTTCGTCGTGTTCTATCTGGTGTTCTACTTTGCCATCACCAAGTTCGACCTGAAGACCCCCGGCCGTGAGGACGAGGACGCTGAAGAGGCCGAAAAGAAGATCACCCTGGCCAACAACAACTACACCGAAGTTGCTTCTGGTGTGCTGAAGGCCATCGGCGGCAAGGCAAACGTCTCCAGCGTGGACTACTGCGCTACCCGCCTGCGTTTCACCATCAAGGACTACACGCAGGTCGATGAAAAGGCTGTCAAGGCAGCAGGCGCAGCCGGTGTCATCCGTCCTGACAAGACTACTTGCCAGGTCATCATTGGCACCAAGGTTCAGTTCGTGTACGACGAGCTGAAGAAGATGCTGTGATCGCATCCTGAATCGTAATTTTATGCAGGAGACTGGTTGATTCTGCATCCGTTCCCGAAGGGCCGCTGAGGGCGGGCGTTCACGCCCATCTTCGGCGGCCCCTTTTTGTTCACACAAAAACGTTTTTTGAGCACTGCGACTGTGCTATACTGAAGACAACGAGAAAAAATCAGGAGGTTTCCACTATGAAGATCATTCGTGCAAAGGATTACAAGGATATGTCCCGCAAGGCGGCAAACATCATCTCCGCGCAGGTCATCATGAAGCCGAACTGTGTGTTGGGCCTGGCCACCGGCGGCACCCCTGTGGGCGCGTATGCCCAGCTGGTGGAGTGGTACAACAAGGGCGATGTGGACTTCTCGGAGGTCACCACCGTCAACCTGGACGAGTACCGCGGCCTGCCCAAGGAGCATCCGGAGAGCTACTGGAGCTTCATGCACAAGAACCTGTTTGACCATGTGAACATCCGCCCGGAGGCCATCCATCTGCCCGATGGCACCAACCCCGATGCAGCAGACGCCTGCGCAAAGTACAACGAGATCATCCACAGCGTGGGCGGCATCGACCTGCAGCTGCTGGGCCTTGGCCCCAACGGCCACATCGGCTTCAACGAGCCGGGCGAAGCCTTTGAGCTGGAGACCCACTGCGTGGACCTGACCTCCGCCACCATCGAGGCCAACAAGCGCTTCTTTGACGGCAACGAAGACCTCGTGCCCAAGCAGGCCTACACCATGGGCATCAAGACCATCATGCAGGCCCGCAAGGTGCTGGTGGTGGCCAACGGTCTGGCCAAGGCCAAGGCCGTCAAGGCCGTCGTGTCCGGCCCCGTCACCCCGGAGTGTCCGGGTTCCATCCTGCAGATGCACCCCGACTGCATCCTGGTGGCTGACGAAGAGGCACTGAGCCTGCTGTGACCCTCTCAGGCAAAGCCTTGCGGCTTTGCCAGCTCCCCCAAAGGGGGAGCCATTGGTAGCAAGGCATTGCGGGAGCGTAAAGAAAAACAGCAGCAAACAGCTCGATTATAGAGGCTTCAATTATGATCATCAAACATGCAAAGATCTATACCCCCCGCCACACGTTCGAGGAGGGGGACCTGTTCATCCGGGAGGGGCGCATCGTGCCCTTTGCGCAGCCGGAAGCGGGCGAAGAAGTTCTGGATGCCAAGGGTGCCTATGCCCTGCCCGGCCTTGTGGACATCCATTTCCACGGTGCCATGGGCAAGGACTTCTGCGACGGAACGGAAGAGGCCATCCAGACGCTGGCCGACTTTGAAGCCAGCAAGGGTGTGCTGGCCATCTGCCCCGCGACCATGACCTTCTCGGAAGAAATTCTGAACGGCGTCATGGATGCGGCTGCGGCCCACCGGAACGGCAAGGGCGCAGACCTTGTCGGCATCAACATGGAAGGCCCCTTCATCAGCCCGAAGAAGGTCGGCGCACAGAACCCGGAATACCTCCATCCTGCCGATGTGGGAATGTTCCGCCGTTTGCAGAAGCGCGCGAACGGCCTCATCAAGCTGGTGGATGTGGCCCCCGAAGAGCCGGGTGCGCTGGAGTTCATCCGGGAGTGCCGCGGGGAGGTCCGCATCTCCATCGCCCACACCTGCACCAGCTACGATACCGCCTGCGCGGCTTTTGACGCCGGTGCCACCCACATGACCCACCTCTACAATGCCATGCCCGGCATCACCCACCGCGAGCCCGGCCCCATCATTGCGGCGCTGGAGCGCGGCGCAGAAGTCGAGCTCATCACCGACAATGTCCACATCCACCCGGCCATGGTCCGCTTCACCTTCCGCACCTTCGGCGACGACCATGTCATCCTCATCGCCGACAGCATGATGGCCTGCGGCCTGCCCGATGGGCAGTACAGCCTGGGCGGACAGGCGGTCACGGTCAAGGGCCCGCGCGCCACGCTGACCGAACAGCCCGGCACCATCGCCGGAAGCGCGACCTGCCTGTACGACTGCATGAAGCGGGCTGTGCTGGAGATGGGCGTCCCGCTGGAGAGCGCCGTCCGCGCCGCCAGCGAAAACCCCGCCCGGAGCATCGGCATCGACAACGACTACGGCAGCCTGAGCGCCGGACGGTACGGCAACGTCATTCTGGCCGACGAAGCGCTCAACATTCAGGCTGTCGTCCAGAAAGGAACCCGCATCGTATGAATCCCGTGCCCCTGACCTGGCGGCTGCTGACCGCCGAAGAGCTGACGAAGGTGTACCTCGACGAGATGCGCCGCGATTTCCCCCAGAGCGAGCTCAAGCCCCTGAGCATGATCCTGAACAGCGAAGCCGCCGGAACCGCCCACACCTGGGGCATCTACGACGGCGATGCACTGGCCGCCTATCTGCTGATGGTGCGCCCCGTGGGCTGTGCCATGAGCCAGCTGGACTACTTTGCGGTCCTGCCTCGGTACCGGGCCTCCGGTCTGGGCGCGGCATTGCTGGCAGAGCTGCCCGGCCACGAAAACGGCTGTCAGGCCATCCTCATAGAGGCTGAGTGCCCCGAAAAGGCTGAGGACGAGGCCATGGCCGTCCGCCGTCTGGGCTTCTACGCCCGGTGCGGGGCTGTGGATGTGGGCTGGACGGAGCATCTCTTCGATGCCTGGTTCCGGGTGCTGGTGCTGCCCTGCGGCCGGACCACCCCGGATGCGGAGACCACCGTGCAGGGGCTGGCTGACTGCTACCGCCGCACGATGGGCGATCCGCAGTGGAAAAAACACGTCACATTCTACCGCCCGGATGGGGCCGAAGCCCGGTTCTGACCAAAGTTTGCATTCAAACTGTGCCGCCCACCCCTGCAAGGTGCAGGGGTGGGCGGCTTTTTACTGAAAAAAAGACGCTTGACAGGCTGGAACAATATGGTATGCTTAACTTGACAAACGACTGAAAATGGATAAGACCGGGCAAGGAGGAAACAAGACATGGAACAAACATTTTCCCGCCGCGGATTTTTGAAGGGTGCCGCCGCTGCGGCGCTGGCCGTCTCGGCCATGGGTCTGACCGGATGTGCGGGGGAGGACAGCCCCACCACGGCGGTCGTGCTGGGTGATTATAAAGTGGATGTGGATGTCAGAAAATCGACACGCCGCAGTGATACGAGGAATAACAAGACCACGGGCATCCTGCTTCCGGTGGTGTACATCACGAACCAGACCGGCAGTGTGATGGAATTGAAACTGACGGCGAGCGTGTTCAAGGCAGCCGCTTCGGACGGTACGGAATTGAAGTTCGATTCAGCGCTTCAACCGCTCACGCTGGTGCAGAAAGTCCCGGCAAGCGTTACGCCCAGCTTCTCCACGACCGACGAGGAGGTTTTCCAGAAGCTGAGCAGTGGAGAGCTGAGCCTGAAGTTGTCCATTACCCTGTCGGGGCAGACGGCAGTTTATACAATGAACTTTGGCGATCTGACCCAGACAGTCGAAAAAATCTGAACCAAACCTTAAAAGGAGGAATTGAAGATGGAACTGACCCGTCGTGGATTTTTGAAGAGTGTGGGCGCAGCAACGCTGGCTGTGGCCGCTGTGGGCCTGCTGGGCGGCTGCGAAGGCGGCGAGATGGTGGGCAACGCCAACGGCTTGAACGATACCGCTGAGCTGAAGGGCATCAAGATGACCGTGCGGTCTCTGGCTTACGCAAGCTATTCGGACGGCACCTTCTATCTGGTGCCGGAAGTGCTCATCAATAACGGTAGCGCGGCCGGGATCCCGCTGAACCCCACCGGCGGCAGCTTCAAGCTGCGGGTGAACGGCTCGGAGGAACTGGACATCAACTCCGACACCATGGCCATTCTGGACAAGAACTCTAAGCTGAACGCGCTGGATACCCGCACCCTGAACCGCGGCCAGTACGCAAAGGGCCATCTGTGCGGCAAGGGCAGCGGCGTGTCGAAATTCGATTACGTGCAGGTGCTGTTCTACCCGAACCCCCAGGACGCCAAGACCTACCTGTGCTGCAAGATCGTAGCCAAGGAAGCTTCCCTGATGCTGGGCATCTGAGCGCCAGAGCAAAACCCTCCAAGCCGGAGCTGTGCGAGCCGCACAGCTCCGGCTTTTTTGATTGTGTCGTCTGCACAAACAGAGCGGGACATTTTCGACAGTTGGCGCGGAACTGTAAAATCCGGCGCAACGATTTTCACACCGGAAGAGCCGGAATTTTACAAAGCAGGAAAAGCCTGTGCAAACAATTTACTTCGATTTTTCCCGCGCGTGGTCGCAGCGGCAGAAGGACGGCGGTACAATAAAGGCGTTCCAAGGAAAAACACAAAAAGGAAAAAAGAACCGGGAAAATACGACCCGGATATGGTTATGGAGGAAAACATTATGAAAAAGATCACGCGCCGTTCGTTCCTTGCTGTTTGTGGTGCCGCAGCCGCCGCTGCTGCCCTGACCGCCTGCGGCGGTTCCGCTTCTTCCACTGCGGCTTCTTCCGCCGCTGCATCCACGGCCTCTTCTGCGGCCGCTTCCACTGCTTCCGGCAGCCTGTCCGGCAATGTGGCCACCGGCGGTTCCACTTCCATGAAGAACGTCATCGCCGCCCTGACCGAAGGTTTCGCTGAGGTGGAGCCGGGCGTCACCGTCAGCTATGACCCCACCGGCTCCGGTGCCGGCATCACCGGTGCGACCGATAAGACCCTGGACATCGGCCTGTCCTCCCGCGCCCTGAAGGACGACGAGAAGAACGATGTGGACGGCACTGTCGTGGCGCTGGATGGTATTGCCATCATCGTGAACAAGGACAGCAAGGTCGCTGACCTGACCGTGGAGCAGCTCAAGAAGATGTTCACCGGCGAGATCACCAACTGGAAGGATGTCGGCGGCGACGACGCAGAAATCGTTCTCATCGGCCGCGAGGCAGGCTCCGGCACCCGTGACGGCTTCGAGAGCATCACCGACACCAAGGACGCATGCAAGTACCGTCAGGAGCTGACCAGCACCGGCGACGTGATCACCACCGTTGCAGGCAACCCCAACGCCATCGGCTACGCTTCCCTGGCATCCGTTAAGGACACCGTCAAGGCGCTCTCCGTCGGCGGAGTCGCTCCCACCGAGGCCACCGTTTCCGACGGCAGCTACGCAGTGCAGCGCCCCTTCGTTCTGGTGACCAAGGACGGCACCGAGCTTTCCGCAGCAGCTCAGAAGTTCTTTGACTACGCAACAAGCGCAGCGGCAGCAGACGTCATCTCCGCAGCAGGCGCAGTCCCTGTGTCCAAGTAATTAATTAAGCCGACGAAAACCGGCAGCGGTTCGGTTTACGTCGGCTTATTTTTTGTATGTGTAGGATGTTGTTCATATGAAACTAAAAACGAAAAATCTCATTGAAAATATAGTCCACGGCATATTCCTTGTCCTCGGGCTTGTGACGGTGGCGAGCGTTTTGCTGATAACGGTCTACCTCATCGTTTCGGGCATTCCGGCGATAAAGGAGATCGGTATTCCTGACTTCCTGCTGGGCAAAAAGTGGGCCTCGACCGCCGCCGAGCCGAGCTACGGCATCCTGCCGTTTATCCTCACGAGCGTCTACGGCACCGCCGGAGCCATTGTCCTCGGTGTGCCGGTGGGATTTATGGCGGCGGTGTATCTTGCGAAAATGGCCGATAAGCGCGTGTGCGCGGTGGTCGTTGAGGCGGTGTCGCTGCTTGCAGGCATCCCCTCGGTCGTTTACGGCCTTGTGGGCATGATGGTGCTCGTTCCGGGCATACGCAAGGTGTTTAACGTTCCCGACGGCGCAAGCCTTCTGGCGGCGATGATCGTGCTTGCCATCATGATCCTGCCGTCGATAATCAAGGTCTCCATGACCTCGCTCGAGGCCGTTCCCAAGGAGTACGAGGATGCGTCGCTTGCCCTCGGCGCAACGCCGACGGAAACGTATTTCCGCGTGTCCGTTCCGGCGGCGAAAAGCGGCATTGCCGCGGCGGTCGTCCTCGGCGTGGGCCGTGCCATCGGCGAGGCGATGGCCGTTATGATGGTGTCCGGCAACGCGCCGAACATGCCCGAGCTTTTCCAGAGCGTAAGATTTCTCACAACGGCCGTTGCAAGCGAGATGAGCTATTCCTCGGGCCTCCAGCGTCAGGCGCTTTTCTCGATCGCGCTCGTGCTGTTTTTGTTTATCATGCTCATAAACGCAACGCTCAACTTCCTTTTGAAGAGGGATAAATCGAATGGATAATAAAAACGTAAAAGCAAAGCGCAGGGCTTACGGGATCGTTATGCGCGGCCTTTCGGGGCTGTGCGCGGCTCTGACGGCGGCACTGGTGCTGTTTTTAATAGCATATGTGCTCATTAGGGGCATTCCGAATATATCGTGGGAGTTTCTTTCAACAAAGCCGAGCTACCTCACGGACTCCGTCGGTATCCTGCCGGATATACTCAGTACGCTGTACATCGTCCTCGGAACGCTCGTGTGGGTGCTGCCGCTGGGCGTGGGTGCTGCGATATATCTCACCGAATACGCGAGCAACCACCGCATCGTCGGCGCTATCGAATACGCTGCCGAGACGCTCTCGGGCATTCCGAGCATCATCTACGGCCTTGTCGGCATGCTGTTTTTCTGCAACTTCCTCGGCTTCCAGACATCTTTGCAGGCCGGCGCCATGACGCTTGTCATCATGAACCTGCCGACCGTTATGCGCACGACTCAGGAGAGCCTCAAAACCGTTCCGCAGAGCCTGCGCGAGGGCGCGTTCGGCCTCGGAGCCGGCAAGTGGCGCGTTATCCGCACCGTCGTTTTCCCCGGCTGCGTGGACGGCATAATTACCGGCTGCATCCTCGCCGTCGGCCGCATTCTGGGCGAATCGGCAGCGCTGCTGTTCACCGCGGGCTTTGCGCACAATATCTATAACATTTTCGTTGACGGCCTGTCCGGCGCGGGCGCCACGCTCACCGTTGCGCTGTATGTCTACGCCAAGGAGCAGGGCGACTTTGAAATAGCCTTCGCCATCGCCGCGATACTCATGGCGCTGACCGTTATCATAAACCTTGTCGCAACGCTTGTCGGCAAGTACTATCGGAAGAGGAGAAGCATATGAGCAGCATAATCAGCGTAAACGATCTGTGCCTGTGGTACGGCCAGACCCAGGCGCTTAAAAACATAAACATGGAGATACCCGAAAAGAGCATAACCGCGCTCATCGGCCCCTCCGGCTGCGGCAAATCGACGTTTTTAAAAACGCTCGACCGCATGAACGACCTCGTGCCGGACGTGAAGATAACCGGCGAGGTAAAGTATAAGGATAAAAACATCTACGCTCCGGGAACGGACGTAAACGAGCTCAGGCGCTGCATCGGCATGGTGTTCCAGAAGCCCAATCCCTTTCCCATGAGTATTTACGACAACGTTGCCTACGGGCCGCGCACGCACGGCGTGCGCAAAAAGTCCGAGCTTGACGAGATCGTCGAGCGCTCGCTTCAGGGCGCGGCGATCTGGGATGAGGTAAAGGACAGACTCAAAAAATCAGCCCTCGGCCTGTCGGGCGGCCAGCAGCAGAGACTGTGCATCGCGCGCGCCCTTGCCGTTGAACCGGATGTGCTGCTCATGGACGAGCCGACCAGCGCCCTCGACCCGATCTCTACCTCGAAGATCGAGGAGCTTGCAACGGAGCTGAAGAAAAACTACACCATCGTCATCGTGACGCACAATATGCAGCAGGCACTGCGCATCTCCGACAGCACCGCGTTTTTCCTGCTCGGCGACCTTATTGAATACGACAACACCGAAAAGCTGTTCTCCGTGCCGTCTGACAAGCGCACCGAGGACTATATAACAGGGAGGTTCGGCTGATGAGAAGCAAATTTGATGCCCAGCTCAAGGAGCTTGGCGAAAAGCTCACGCTTATGGGCGCAATGTGCGAGGAGGCGATAGCCAACTCGGCAAAGGCGCTGCTCTCGGGCGACTCGGAGCTTGCAAAAAAGCTCGCGCCGCTTGATCTTGAGATCGACCGGTACGAGCGCGATATAGAAGCGCTGTGCCTGCGGCTTCTGCTCCAGCAGCAGCCCGTGGCGCGCGACCTGCGGCAGATATCGGCCGCGCTTAAAATGATAACCGACCTTGAGCGCATCGGCGATCAGGCAGGCGATATTGCCGAGATAATTCCGCACCTCGGCGGCAAGACCGGCAGCGAGTGCGCCGCCATGCGCCCGATGGCCGAGGCCGCCATCGGCATGGTCACCGACAGCATCGAGGCGTATAATAAGCGCGACCTTGCCCTTGCAAAAAGCGTTATCGAGCACGACGACGTGGTTGACGATTGCTTTTTGAGCATGAAAACCGCGCTTATCGAAATGATCCGCTCAGGCAGCGGCGACGCGGAGTACGCGCTGGATCTTCTGATGATAGCAAAATACTTCGAGCGCATCGGCGACCACGCGACAAACGTCGCCGAATGGGTCGAGTTCTCCGTCACCGGCATCCATAAATCGAGCGAAATATGAAAAAATCTCTCCCGGTCGGGAGAGAATTTTTTCGTGCTTAAATCGTTCTTCACTTTGCCAGGTCGCGGTAAAGGAAGGTTACGACGTGTGCGCGTGTGCATGCGCCGTTGGGAACGAAGGTGCCGTTTCCGGTGCCGACGGTCACGCCGTTTTCGGCTGCCCAGAGTATCGCAGGAGCATATACCGAGCTTTCGGAAACATCGGAAAACGGATTTGCGATGCTCGACGAGGGGCAGTCCTCATAGCGCCACAGGAAGGTGACAAACTGAGCGCGCGTTACCGTTGCGTTCGGCGCGAACGTTGTTTCCGTCGTGCCCTTGACGATGCCGTTTTCATAGGCCCATGCGGCGGCCCTTTCGTAGAAGCTGCCGGACTTTACGTCGGTAAACGGAGTGCTCATCGACTTAGGCTCCGGACTGCCGGCCGCGCGCCAGAGGAAGGTCACGACCTGCGCGCGGGTGCAGCTTGCGTCGGGCGCAAAGTGCGTAGAGTCAACGCCGTTTACGATGCCGTTGTTATAGCCCCAGACTACGGCATCGTAATAAAAGCTGCCCTTTACGATATCGACAAAGGGAACGCTTGCGGGAGCATCGGGCGTGTCGGGTGTGCCGCCGTCGGCAGGGATGCTTGCGAGCATTGCGGCCATCTCGAAGAATTTGCCCTGGAGATACTTCGTGTTTGTGATCTGGCCGACCATGTTGATGTGATCGGTCCTTTCGATCTTCTCGATGTAGTTCCAAACGCCCTTTTCGGTGCCGTCCTTGAAGGTCATAACGCCGTTTTCGGTGCCGTAATTGAGGTCGCAGCGGTCGTTCGAGCCTTCATGCGGATACTGCGCCGAGCGAACGCTGACGATGCCGTCGTTTTCCCACCAGCTCTCGTCGATGGTGACGTGGCCGGCGGCGTAGTTTTTGTAGCTGCCCATGTAGGTCGCGCTCTTTTTCATGAGCGGATTTATGTTGCTGTAGGGCAGGTAGTGGTGCGGATAAACCGCGCTGCGGTAGGTGTCCGAGCAGGCGACGGAGAAGTAGTAGATATCATCCTGCGCCTTGGCGTAGGAGTTGAGCACCGCCGCGCCGTCCGGGGACAGGTCGTAAACGCTCAGATCCTTCACGTCGTCCTTCCACAGGTTGCTGTTTTCGACGCGGTGAATGTAGCTTTCGTAGCTCTCGCCCGGCTCACGGGTAAGACCCCACTGGTCGAGCTTGAAATCAAGGCCGAGGTTTTCCTCGTTTATGTTCATGCCCGTTGCTGCGGAAAGAGCGGCCACGAAGCGGTGAACGAGCGGCTCCTCCTCGTTGTAGACCTTGCCGTCATACTGGCTGCCGTCGTGCGGCGTGCAGAGGGTGGTGATGCTCTCTATCCAGTGGCGGCAGGTGCCGGTGAAGAGCTTGCTGATGCTGCCGTCGGTCGTTGCGCGCATCTCGTCGGCATCGCCGTTTTCAAGAAGCTGCGCGAGCATGCGTATCGTCTCGCCGCCCATGCTGTGGCCGACAAGGTGGATCTTCAGCGTGCTGTCGGCGTTGTTAAGCTCGGGCAGGACGCCCTTGAAGGTGCGGCCGTAGCGGCTGTGTCCGTTCTGCGCCGAGTGGTACTGGCCGTAATCGACCGTGCCGCCGACGAGGTAGGCGTACAGCTCGCAGGCTCTGTCCCAGTTGCTCGCAACGGGGCCTATCGACGGGGTGTAGACCTCATAGTCTGCGTCGGTGAGCATCTGCTGAAGGCTGGAAAAGCCGCCCCAGTAGTTAAGGTTCGCGATCTCCGTTCCGCCCCAGCCGAACAGACCGTGGACGAGAACGATCGGGTAATCGTTGCCGTCATCGGCCGCCGTTGTGTCCGCGTCCGCAAAGGCGAACGAGCCGAGGGACAGAAGCATTGCAATGACCAGAACCATTGCAAGCGTTTTTGCAAATTTCTTGTTCATATTGTCATTCCTCCATGCGTGCAGGATATCCTGCACTGTTCGTTGTTTGATTATGATGTTAGTCTGACGATCCGGGCAATTAAATAGGCAAATCGGGCCGCATGCCTGAAATCAGGACAGCGACCCGAAATTGTATAACAGTGATTTTAGTTACTAAAGCCAAAGAAAAACGCGAAAAGTTCAGCTTGCCGTACAGATATCGTACAGAAAGCTTAAAACCGTCAGCTATATTCCGCTCCGCGCAGGAAAAGCTTCATAAATGACATGCAGAACATAAAAAATCCGCTCCGAATGTTTATTTCGAGCAGTGCAGCGCGCGCATTGCGTTGAGCACGGCGATGACCATTACGCCGACGTCGGCGAAGATAGCCGCGCCCATGTCGGCTATGCCGAGCGCGCCCAGCAGCAGGCAGGCAAACTTCACGCCGAGGGCGAAAACGATGTTTTCGTACACGATGCGGATGCACTTGCGCGAAATTTTTATCGCTCTGGATATCTTCAGCGGATCGTCGTCCATGAGCACAACGTCTGCTGCCTCGATGGCGGCGTCCGAGCCCATTGCGCCCATCGCGATGCCGATGTCGGCGCGCGAGAGCACGGGAGCGTCGTTTATGCCGTCGCCGACGAAAGCAAGCTTTGCCTTGCCGGTGGTTTCGCCGAGCAGGCGCTCGACCTCGCTGACCTTGTCGCCGGGCAGGAGCTGACTGTGCACCTCGTCAACGCCGAGGTCGGCTGCGACCTTTTCGGCAACCACCTTTGCGTCGCCCGTGAGCATGACGGTCTTGCCGACGCCCTGCTTTTTAAGCTCGGCTATCGCCTGTGCGGAGCTGGGCTTTACAACGTCGGAGATGACGATGTGGCCCGAGTAAACGCCGTCGATGGCAACATGCACGATCGTGCCGACGCTGCGGCACTCGGTGTGCTCGATGCCGAGGCGCTGCATCAGACGGTCGTTGCCGACGGCTATCGTGCGGCCGTCGACCTTTGCGACAACGCCGTTGCCGCTTATCTCTTCGATATCGCTCACGCGGCTGCGGTCAAGCTCCCTGCCGTAAGCCTCGCGCAGGCTTTTGCTGATCGGGTGCGAGGAGGCGCACTCGGCAAGGGCTGCGTATTCAAGCAGCTTTTCGTCCTCGATGGGGCAGTGGTGGATGCCGCTGACCTCGAAAACGCCGCGCGTGAGCGTGCCGGTCTTGTCGAAAACGACGGTCTTTGTCTGTGCCAGAGCCTCCAGATAGTTCGAGCCTTTTATCAGAACGCCCTCGCTGCTCGCGCCGCCCAGACCCGCGAAAAAGCTCAGCGGAATGCTGATGACCAGTGCGCAGGGGCAGCTTATGATGAGGAAGGTCAGCGCGCGATAGATCCAGTCGGTCCAGTCGCCGCCCAGCCCCATGAACACGATGCGCACAAGCGGCGGAAGTATCGCAAGCGCAAGCGCCGAGTAGCACACGATGGGGGTGTAGACCCTTGCAAAGCGCGAGATAAACTGCTCCGAGCGCGACTTGCGCGAGCCGGAGCTTTCAACAAGCTCCAGTATCTTCGACACGGTCGATTCGCCGAAGGGCTTTGTCGTGCGCACGCGGATAAGGCCGCTGAGGTTTATGCAGCCGCTTATGATCTCGTCGCCCTCGGCAATGTCGCGCGGCAGGCTCTCGCCGGTCAGGGCGCTTGTGTTTACGGTCGAGCTGCCGGAGATGACAACGCCGTCGATCGGCACCTTTTCGCCCGGCTGCACGACTATGACGCTGCCGGTCTCGACCTCGTCGGGATCGACCTGCTCGAGCTTTCCGTCAACCTCGATGTTGGCATAGTCCGGGCGGATATCCATAAGCGCGGAAATGCTGCGGCGGCTTTTGCCGACGGCGTAGCTCTGGAACAGCTCGCCGACCTGGTAAAACAGCATTACCAGCACCGCCTCGTTGAAGTCGCCGCTGCCGCTTATGATCGCAAGCGCGACCGCGCCGATCGTGGCAACGGCCATCAGGAAGTTCTCGTCGAAAACGCGGCCGTTTAAAATGCCCTTGCCGGCCTTGCGCAAAATATCATAGCCTATAATGAGATATGCCGCAAGATACAGGATCATTGCCGGTATCTCCGGAAGCTGCACCAGATTCAGCAGTGCGAGCAGTGCGGCTGTGATCAATATTCGCACGAGCACTTTTTTCTGCTTTTTATTCATAAATTTTCATCCTCACACCGATTTAAAAACGCCCTCGAAGGGGCGTTTTCGCATTAAAGATAGATCTCGCAGTCGTCCTCGACCTTTTTGCAGTTTTTGACGACGTTCTTCATGACTGCGTCAATGTCCGCGCCCTCTGCAAACTCAAGGGTCATCTTCTGGGTCATGAAATTGACTGCGGCCTTCTCGACGCCCTCGGTCTTGCCGGCTGCCTCTTCCATGAGATTTGCACAGTTTGCGCAGTCTACTTCGATCTTATAAGTCTTTTTCATGATGGTTTCTCCTATACATATTTAATTCAACAATTAAGTAGTTGTTTAATCGTTCTGCTTGCAGTATAATAATTGCGAGCCGAAAAGTCAATGCCGCGCGGCAATGAACTTCCGAATGGGCTCAAATCATTTCCGAATGGAGTAACGACGATGGAAAACGAAGCTGTTCTGCACGATCACGGCGCGGAGATAAGCGAGCATCTGCGCGATAACGTCGCGAAAACCGAGAGCTTCCGCACGGTGTCGGACATATTCAAGCTGCTTGCCGATTCAAGCCGCGTGAGGATATTCTGGCTTTTGTGCCACTGCGAGCAGTGCGTTGTCAATATATCGCTGCTGACGGGTATGACAAGCCCGGCCGTGTCGCATCATCTGCGCCAGCTCAGGGATTCGGGACTTATAGTAAGCCGCCGCGACGGCAAGGAGGTCTACTACAAGGCCGCCGCGACCGAGCAGGTGAGGCTATTGCATATTATGATAGAAAAGACGATGGAGATATCCTGCCCCGAAGAGCACGACGGCGATATTCAAAGCGTACCGGAGCTGCCGGAGCTTGACGCCGCAACCGGCGGCGAGGGCAGATACTCCGCCGAGCAGCTCGACACCATACGCCGCGTGCACGATCTTCTGACGGAAAATCTCGACCGGCGATACACCATCGACGAGCTGTCGCGGAGATTTTTGATTAACCCGTCCTCGCTCAAGGAGATGTTCAAGGCCGTCTACGGCAAGTCGCTTGCCGCGCACATAAAGGAGCACCGCATGGAGCTTGCTTCCGAGCTTCTGCGCGAAACGGGGCTGAGCATTGCCGAGATCGCTGAGCGCGTGGGCTACGAAAATCAGAGCAAATTCTCCGCAGAGTTTAAAAAATCCGTCGGCTGCCTGCCGACGGAATACCGACGAAATTTTTAGAGGCGAATTGACGCAGCTACGGATACTCATATTGCCGGTGCCCGGTTCGGGACATTGGAATAAACCGTGACTGCTACGCAACCCGGTAGTGCAAGCTGAGTTTTGCACCGCACCCCTGTAGGGAATGGGCTTGCCCGTTCCGCATGTCGCG
>OMNQ01000253.1_pt1 | contig 17759 bp, 10 predicted proteins | sample 1673871 | NCBI WGS metagenome assembly OMNQ01 (sample SAMEA103958130, study PRJEB25191) | human gut metagenome | biome: human-associated habitat [ENVO:00009003]; feature: intestine environment [ENVO:2100002]; material: feces | place: Germany | collected 2013/2015
GCGGGGGGGAGGGGGGGCTCCCATCAGCCCCCCGGAATCACTTGAAAGGCGTCTCTGCAAAAGTGCCATGTGCTCCACTATATGGAAGGACAGTCAAAAGAACATCAACGTCTAGAACTAACCGCTAATATAGAATCTCCGGAATCCCGCAGCCCAAAGGCTCACCGCCAGTACTACGGGAATCATTTCCCCAGCCAGACGGAACGGAGAGAAGGAAGGAAATGCCCAAGGCAATAAACAAACATTACGGAGAAGCGGTAGACACTTACAGAAAAGGCGCCGGAAGTAATATCCGGCGCCTTTCCTGATTAAAACCTGTCACCGCATGTCGATCGTAGGAACCGGAATGCGGTCCTTGGGTCCTGTGTAAAGAGTCAGCGGCCTGTACAACGTGTTATCCTCCATTTGTTCCAGAACCTGGGCCACCCAGCCGCTACAGCGGGCAATGGAGAAAATGGCGGTAAACAGCCTGGTGGGGATCCCGATGCTGTAATAAACCGTGGCGGAATAAAAATCCACATTGGCATTCAAGCCCTTGCGCTCCCGGACAAGTTTCGCGATGCGTTCCGACATGCGGATCCACTTGGGTTCCCCGATTCGGGAGGAAAGGCGGATGGCCATGCGTCGCAAATGCGGGGCGCGGGGATCCAACACGCGGTACACGCGGTGGCCCATACCCATGATTTTTTCCTTCCGCGCCAGCTTGTCCTCAATGTAGGAGTCCACCCGGTCCTCTGTGCCTATTTCCTTGAGCATTTCAATCACGCCCTCATTGGCGCCCCCATGAAGCGGCCCCTTCAGCGTGCCGATGGCCGCGGTGATGGCGGAATACATGTCCGAAAGCGTGGCGATGCAGACGCGCGCCGCAAAGGTGGAGGCATTCATGCCGTGGTCTGCGTGCAGAATGTAGGCTACCTCCAGAATATGGGCTTCATACTGATCCGGTTCCTCACCCTTCAGCAACCACAGGAAATGTTCCGCCTCGCTCAGGTCCTCCCGAACGGGGGGAAGCTCCAGACCCTGGCACAAACGGTAGTAATACGCCACCATCACGGGAACCTTGGCTATGAGGCTGAGGCCTATTTCCTTCAACTGCCCGGCATCCTTCGTCCGGTCGTCATACATGCCGAGCATGGAAACAGCCGTCCGGAGGGCGGACATGGGCCGGGCGGACTTAGTGGCCGTTTTGAAGAAATCCAGAATGGGCTGGGGCAGGTCGCGGTCGGAACGGAGGCGCTTCTTGATGCCCTCCAATTCCTCCCGGTTGGGAAGACGCTTGTTGAGAAGCAGATAAACCACTTCTTCAAAACAGCACATCTCCACCAGATCATCGATATCGTAGCCCAGATACAACAGACGCCCTTCCTCGCCGCGCACGTCACTCAAAGCGGATTCATTGGCGATGATTCCTTTTAAACCTTTGGGATATGCGAGGCGCTCGGAAAAAGTGTCATTGCTCATGTTAAAAAATGCTACTGGTGGTGAATATTACCGGTTAAAAGTCTAACAATCTTCCAAAAAGTCAAACCTTAATTACGCCTTCACGGCCCATGCGGGACGTTTGGCGCGGGTGATGTGCGGAGCCCTCACATACAGCGGTTCCGCCGGACTTTCCAGAAGTTCTTCTCTGCGGGCCTCCGCCAGGGACAGCCACACGGCCCCGAGCGCCTCTGCAGAAGGATACACGGGGACAATCCCCGACATTTCCCGGGCGGCCAGATGATCCGCCGTTTCCGTGGAAAAAACGGGCACGCCTTTTCCCATGCACTCCGCCACGCTGACGCGGGCCTGCTCCGCAGGAAGCACTGCCGGCACATCCGTCAGAACGCCGTTTTCCAGCCTCCCCCACGTCCAGCCGCCACGCCGGGCATCTGACATTACGCAGGCCTCACCATGATGCAGACCAAGTCCGTTCCAGGAGGAAAAAGCCGCCACGCGGGAACCGTGCACCAGGGAAAGTCCGTCCGCCACGGCCAGCGCTACGCGGATTCCGCTGTAAGCGCCCGGACCGGAACCTACCACGATTTCCTTCAAACGCCGCCCTTCCAAAGCATCCAGAACCTGCCGCACCGCCTTGAAAATAGCGGAGGAATGGTTGCGCTCCGCTCTCCATGCCGCCTGGCACAGCAGACTTTCCCCGCTCCAAGCCGCAACGGAAGACTGCACACAGGAAGTTTCCAGAACCAGCAGGACATCTTGCATGCGGCGGATTATACAGGAACAGCCGGCGTGGATAAAACATTTTTTCCTCCGGTTTCCGGAAGAGGCAAATTTGGTTCGCATTTCTCCTCAAGTCCCTTTATGCTGGTTCCAGACCTCACACCGCATGCCCAAGGCCCCCAGACACACACCGCCGCGCCAGGACTGGCGCCGGTATGCAGAAACCGCCCGGAAACCAAGATCCGCGGCAAGCCTCGGCGACATGATGCGGCGATGCAACCGGGACGCCTGGGACAAAACTTACCGCGCCCAGGTATCCTCCGAATACTGGGAGGACGAATGCCAGGAATTTTCCTTCATGGATCTCCCGCGCAGAACCCGGTTCATCAGGCATACCGTAGCCACCCTTATCCTGCTTCCGCTGGCCCTGATCACGGCCATGTCCCTGTGCGACCAGCTGACCCATGCCTCCGGCAGCCTCAATATCCTCTTCTCCATTCCCGTATGGTACGCCCTGATGGGAGCTGCCGTGTGGGTGGTGCTGGGCAGCAGCAGGCTGTTCACATCCTCCCTGCTGTACCTGTACGTATTGGGGCATGAACTGACGCACGCTCTGGCGGTCATTTGCAGCCGCGGCTCCATCCATGCTTTCAAAGCGGATCTGGACGGAGGGTACATCCAGACGGATAAAAACAACATCTTTATCTCCCTTTCCCCCTACTTCCTTCCTCTCTGGGCCATGCTGTGGGGATTGGTATGGGGCGTAACGTACCTCTTCTGGCCTACAGTCACCTGCCAGGCCATTCTTTACTCCGGCCTGGGCTTCTGGTGGTGCTTCCACCTGTTCTGGACGGCATGGATCATTCCCAAGGACCAGCCGGACCTAGCGGACAACGGCACCTTCTTCTCCCTGATTCTCGTATATTTTGCCAATCTTCTTCTCTTCCTGGCGCTCCTGCGCCTGTTCAACGCCGTAAGCCTTCACCGCTTTCTGGCGGATTGCATCCACAATGCGGAAAAATTGTGGGACGTTCTCAGGGACCTCGCCATGCTGGCTGCCGGGCTGTTCCTGTAAAAAATATTCTTTTCCTTACACGGAATGATGAACGGCAGAAGGAGAAAAGGAATCCAACCTTTCAACAGAAAGGAGTTTCCATGCGCACCACACACTTGATCATTCTGACAATGGCCGCAGTTTCCCTGATGGGCTGCAATCCCAAGGAAACGGTAAACGCCCTCACCTCCGACCAGAACGTTACCCAGAAGATGGCCGTGAGATTCGCGGAAAATATGGTTGGCCTGCCACGCGCTCTGGTCGTTTCAGATGCCAGAAAAGCGGCTCCGGGCGACAAAGTCACCGTCAAGGGAGCGGTGATCGGAGATGACCCCGTCTTTTCAAAAAACATTGCTTCCTTCACCATCGGAGACCCAGCTCAGCTCCTGGTCAATATGAAGGAGAAGGGAGTCTGGGCCGCCGGTACGGTACCGGTGGAAATACGGAAAAACAATACGATGACCGTCCAGTTCGTGGATGAACAGGGGCAGCCCATCAAGCACTCCGCCAAAGGCGTGAACGGGCTGAAAGAACAAGACGCCGTCATCATTACCGGAACCATTGATCCCCATTCCACTCCGGAACGTCCGGTGCTGAACATTGAAAGCATCGTGATTGAGTAACCCCTCTTCTGTGCCAAACCCTGATTCATGTCAAACGGTTCAGGCGTTTTGCGCCTGAACCGTTTTTCATATCAGAATGCGCGCATGGGATTTGATCCAGCATCATTGGGAATGATAACACTGGCCGCTACTTCAGCGGCAGCAGGTGCGGCATCCGCGTCTGCACAGAAAAAAAGCGCGGAAGCCACCAGACAGGCGGCGGACGCAAATGCCGCCACCCTCAGGAACGAAGCGGACCTCCAAAAACAGACAGGGATGGAAAATGCCAAACGCATGCAGCAGGACGCTGCGCGCCAAATGGGAGAAGCCCGACTGGACGCCGCCCAATCTTCCCTGCTTCGGGAAGGCTCCGTTCCAATCAGGGAACAGGCTCTGGCGACACGCCTGCAAACCCGGATTCAGGATGAAGCGGCGGAAGCCATGAGGAACGCCCAATCCCTGTACAACCGCGCCAACATGGAGCAATACACGGGCCGCGCCAATGCAAGAGCCCAGAAAACCTCAGCAATGGGCACCCTGCTCTCCGGATTCGCCCAGGGAGGGAATACCCTCCTCAAATGGTGAAGCGCCTCACAAGGCACCTCCATTTAAACGAAGACAGCCGGAAATTCCGGCGCAAACGCGGAAGCTTCTTAACGCCCCCCCTGCCAGGCTGCCCCGGAAGAGCAACCTCCCAAAACAGCCTTGCCTGTCTTCCTCACATCACGGGTCACAAGGCCAGCACACTTCCGCTCACCCGCGCTTCCAGGGCAAGCAATTCCCGTTTCGCATCAAGCCCCCCGCCATAACCTGTCAGTTTCTGATTGCTGCCGATGACGCGGTGACAGGGCACGAAAATGGAGATGGGGTTGGTGGCATTAGCGGACGTTACAGCCCGGACAGCCCTCGGATGATGAATGCGGCGCGCCAGCTCTGCATAAGAAATGGTGGAACCGTAAGGGACTTTCATCAATTCATGCCAGACTGAGTTTTGAAATTCCGATCCGGTAAATACAATGGGTATATCAAAGTCTCTGCGTTCCCCCTGGAAATATTCACGGAGCTGGCTTACCGCCTGTTCAATAACCTCGGAAGTCCCTTCTTCATATTCAGCGTTGAGATGCTGGCAAATGCGGCGGTCTATCGTGCCGCGGCGTTTTTCCTTCGCCCAGTCGCAAATGCAAAGATAGCCGCCATATGAGCCAATCATCATTTCTCCAACGGGCGACAGATAACGGATTATTTTAATTGCCTCCATCTTCTTGTCCTTGTTATTGCATAACGCTCTTTCATCCATCCCCTGTACGGCTGGGAAACATTGCTCCATGCCTGCCTGTCATGTCCCGAAGCACAATGTTCCGCCCCAAAGGCTCTTCTCCGGCAGCCTTTAGCACATTTTCTTGCTGTCTGCAATCTTTCTTCCGCATTTGCTTTTTGTTTCCAATCAGACATGAATTCCAAGTTATTCGCCCTCTCCGGCCGGGCGCCGATAATCCGGATACCTGCTTTCCCCTTGAACCATTCCCCATTCAATCAACCATGACGATACCTCGCACAAGAGAGGCAAAATCCTTGCGTTTTTAATGCTGATGCAAGGCTCTGAATAATATTGGGTGGCGTCCCCGGCAGGAATCGAACCTGCATCTAGTCTTTAGGAGAGACCCGTTCTATCCATTGAACTACGGGGACCGGACATGGCCCGTGCGTGACAATAAACGGGAAGGCCTCCGCGCTCAAGCAAAAAGCAGGAGGAGTATGCCATGCATCGTGAATTCGAACAGTATTCACCAGGATAATTTTTACGGATTTCTGCAACTTCCCGTTTCCCCGCCATTCTCCGCACATCCCTGGCCGAATACAGCCATTGCTCCGATTACCTGCCGGAAGCGGCCTAGAATAATGAAATAACCGTCTTCCGCTGCCCCCTCGGGGCCGGAAGGCGCCGCCACTCCCGCAGAGAGTTATTTCCGCTGAATCTTATCGCCAAAAACAACGGAAAGAAAACAATCCCCCAGAAAGCCCCGTCCAGATGTGCCAATGATGAAAAAACAGAGAAGAACAGAACCACTGCATGAGAGAATATCCTCCGGAACAGCATCCCCTCCTGGAAATGGGAACAGGCCATACAAAAATCTTGAGAAGGGGGCGGAAGGGCCGTAGCGTTGCCGTATCATTCCCGCCATGCTCAACTTCGTTTACGATAACAAAACCACTCTTATTTTCGGAAAAGGCACCCACCATGAAACGGGAACCCTTCTCAAGCCGTTAGGCAAAAAAATCCTGCTTCATTACGGTAGCGGCAGCATCAAACGTTCCGGTCTTTACGATGCCGTCACGGCATCCCTGAAAGCCGCCGGCGTGGAGTATGAAGAATTGGGAGGCGTTCAGGCGAACCCCACGCTCCCCCTGGTGTATGAGGGCATCCGCCTCTGCCGGGAACACGGTCTGGGCCTCGTGCTGGCCGTGGGAGGGGGCAGCGTGATTGATTCCGCCAAGGCGATTGCGCTGGGCGTTCCCTACGAAGGGGACGTATGGGAACTATACCTTTCCAAAAAACAGCCTCAGTCCAACCCTCTGCCCGTCGCCACCGTGCTGACCATTCCCGCCGCAGGCAGCGAGAGCAGCCCGAATACGGTCATCACCAATGAAGAAACCAGAAGAAAACTGGGGTACGGTTCCCCCAAACTGCGCCCCGTATTCAGCATTATCAATCCGGAATTGTTCTTCACGCTCCCGCGCCGCCAGATGGCCAACGGCGTCAGCGACATGATGAGCCACATTTTTGAGCGCTATTTCACCAGAACCCTGCATACGGACCTTTCCGACAGCCTTTGTGAAGCCACTCTGCGCACCATCATGAAAAACGCCCGCATCCTGAACGGGGACCTGAATGATTACAACGCCTGGGCGGAGATTGCGTTTTCCGGAAACATCGCCCACAACAACCTGTTGGGCGTAGGCCGCGAACAGGACTGGGGCTGCCACGCCATGGAACACGAATTGAGTGCGCTGTACCATGTGGACCACGGCGCAGGGCTGTCCGTCGTCACCCCGGCCTGGATGAAGTATGTTTCCCCCAAACACCAGGAAATATTCGTGCAATTCGCCGTGAATGTGATGGGTGTGGAAGGTTCTTTCCGGGAACCGGAGGCCATCATCCGGGAAGGTATTTCCCGTCTGGAACGTTTTTACCGGGAATTAGGGCTCCCGACGACTATGGAGGAGCTGAACATCCTTCCCGGGGATTTCCCCCTGATGGCGGAACAGGCCGTCAGTGTACGCGGCCCCGTCGGAAGCCTGGAAAAGCTGGATGTCCGGGACGTCGAGGCCATCTACAGGCTGGGTTGCAGCAACATTCAGCACGCATGACGAAAGGGGTAAAACATCCATTCATGAAGTTCCCGGCCTTCCAGCATTCCCGGTGTTGTTAACAGCGTTAAGACACTCTCCCTTTTCCCGCAGCCTACTTGCAACTTGCCAAAGATTTTACTTAGAAGTAGTCTGGCGGAATGAACAGATTCTTTTCCGCTCTTTTTCTGGCGGCAGGATTGCTGGCCTCAGGAATGCCGTCTCCGGCGGACGCCTCCACCCCTCCGCAACAACATGCCCCAGCGGAAGTCAAAAGTTCCCCTGTTTCCCCGCAGCAAAGGAAGCAAGCTGTTGAAAACCTTGAAAAACTTCTGGGTAAAAGACTGTTCAAGAAGGCGGCGGAACAGGCTCTGAAACAACTTCATGAATATGACGACCAATACAGCGGGACAGATCTGCTTCTTTACTTCCAGGCTCTTACCCGTCTCAATGCCCTGGATGATTCCATCAATCTGGATTCCATTCTGCAGGAACAGATGAAGCGTCACGGCGGCAACCCGTATTTCCTGATGGACGCCGCGCTCCTGTACCAGAACGCCTGCCATACGTTCAAACTGGTGAACGGCGCCTATATCCGCGGCTCCGGACCATGGGATGGGGAATATTCCGGAGAAGCAAGGGACCGCGTGGAAGCCCTGCGGTGCCTTGTCAAGGCCATGCGGCTGGCGGAAAAGGACAACAACATGAAACTTCTGGGACAACTGCGCTTCATCACGGCACAGGCGTTGCTGGTGAAAGGCAGCCGCTACAGTTCCCCTTCCCCCTTCCAGGCTTACGCCGCCCTGGGGAACCTCACCAGCCTGGAGGAACTGCCGGGGTACGTCGCCAGGGAGGAAGCCCCCCCGTTCCGGAACGTCGCCACCGTGCCTGTCAAGGTCAATGCCAAAACGGGGAAGCCGGAAGTCGTCTTTTACCATGCCTCTTCCTCCTGGGAGACGGCTAAAAACGACGGAGAACGCATGCGCTGGCTGCTGGACGCCGCCATTCAGGCGAATCCGGAACTGGCCAACCAGGTCAATTATTTCACCGCATTCTGGTGCCGCCGGCTGTTCTCTTATGCCAATACGGCGCCGGATCAGGAATTCGTGTACGGTCCCGGCAATGCGGGCATGGTGGAGGGCATCAACCCGGCTAAATTAAAAACGAACCAGACCGTCGTTAAAACCGACCGGACGGGCAACGGCAAATTCCTGCTCGCCACCCTTCCCCCGGATTACGATTTCATCCGGATTGCTTCCGCCGTCCGGATAACTCCGGAGCCGGATGATTACATCAACGCCGCCCATCTGGCAGCGGACGAGTTCCTGGCCCGCAACCAGAGGCCTTCCGCCGCGCAGTTATTAGGAAAAGCCCTTCAGAACTGGAACGCGCAATCCTGGGACAAGAAAGACAGGAAGGAATTTCTGAACGTGGCGGACAACCTGAAGAAACGCATCGCCTCCATCACGGAACCCAACGGGACATTTGATACGGATAAAAGGACGCTGCTGGCAGGAGAACCGGTGACCGTCTCCTTCTCCTACCGCAATGCCTCCCGGGCTTGCGTAGCGGTCCGCCCCGTAGATATGAAGCGGTGGCAGGAGGAGCGCATGGACAAGATCCAGACCTCCAAAACGCTGGGAAAAGCTTACAAAAACGGGTATTCCAACTTAGGAAACCTGCTCTCCAATCTGCTGCATGACCCATCCTGTGCCCGCTATCTGGGGGAGGAAATCAAGGGGGAGGAAATAGCCCTGACTCCCGGGGACCAGCACCTGAACCACATCGCCCATATTCCCGTTCCCACCCGTAAGCCCGGCTGGTATCTGCTTACCGTCACCCTGGAAAACGGCTACCGGTTCCATCGCTTTCTCACTCTGTCAGACATGGTGCTGGTACGCCGTTCCGTTCCGGAAGGCAATTTCTGGTTCCTGGCGGACGCCGGAACAGGAATGCCCGTGGAAGGAGGAAGCCTGCGGATCCTCCGCTACCGGCAGGATAAAACGCTCCAAAAACGCCAGGTAAAGGGGATCACGGACAAGGACGGAGCCATGGTGGAAACAATACCTCCCCGCGATTCCAGCGCCTTTTCCTACAACATGTTCCTGGGCATCGCTTCCAAGGGGGAAAGTTATGTGCTGGCGGGAATATCTGACTACGGCTGGGAATCCGGCAATTACCTCATGGATACGGCCAACAAGGCCTCCGACTCCTATTCCTGCTTTTTCCTGGAAAGCCAGCCCGTGTACCGCCCCGGACAGACGGCCCGTTTCAAAGGCGTCCTCTTCCGCCCGGACATCGCGAATCCCGGAACAAAAGACTGCGCCGGGAAAAAACTGACGCTGACCATTGCCTCCCCAACAGGGGATGAGAGCATTTTCCCTCCAAAAACCGTCACGACGGATTCCACAGGCAGCTTTGAACTGGAACTGCTTATTCCTGCGGACGCCCCGCTGGGCCAGTATGGGGCCAAGCTGAAACTGCATGACTCCGCAGACCCGGATTTCCGGCTGTATGCCCCCCTTTTCCGGATGGAAGAGTATAAAAAGCCGGAATTCTCCGTCAGAATGGAAGCCCCCGCCAAACCAGTCCGGCTGGGTCAGACCATTCCCGTCGCCATTCAGGCGGATTATTACGCGGGCGGCCCCGTAAGCGGGGGAAAGGCAACCATCACGATTACCCGGACGCTGGGAGCGGATGTCTGGACGCCTTACTGGAAATGGAGCTGGCTGTACGACAGGTCTTTCAGCCCGTACAGCATTCCCTTTTCCCCGGATGCGCCTCTGACCATCCTGGAAAAGACAGTGCCGCTGAACAAAGACGGAAAAGCATCCGTAGAATTATCCACGGCGCAGGATGCCCGGGATTTCCCCTCCAGCAACATCACCTACCGCGTTTCCGTCAGCGTGACGGACGCCTCCCTGCGGGAAGTTGCCGCTTCCGAACAGGTCATTGCCACGTTCCGTCCGTTCAATATCTTCACCACCCTGAACCGCGGCTATGCCCCCGCCGGAACGCCGGTCCAGGCATCCATTACCGCGGCCACGGCGGATGGCGCCAAAATTGCCCATGCAAGGGGAACCTGCGTCCTGCGGCATATCCGTGCGGACGGCAAACGGGAAACTCTGGAAACCTGGGACATCGCCACCGGAAAAGATGGGGAAGCCTCCCTGTCCTTCCAGACCGGGGAATCCGGCCTGTATGCCCTTTCCACAACCCTGGAGGACGGGCACGGCAACAAGGTAGAAGAGACCTTCCAGTTCCTTTCCTACGGCAAAGGCAAACAGAATCCTTTTAAAATCAATCCCCTTTCCATCACTCCGGACAAAAAGGAATACGCTCCGGGAGATACGGCCAGGCTGCTCGTCACCTCTGATTATCCGGACGCCCGCGTCTGGACCTTCCTGCGAAACTCCTGGAAAAACGAATCCCGCAGCCTGGTTCCCCTGGACCGGCAGACAGCCCTTGTGGAATGCCGCCTGACCCGGGAAGACATGCCCAATATGGGCGTCAACGCCTTCACTGTCAGAAACGGAGAACTTCATACGGCTTCCGCCGAACTGCTGATTCCGCCCGCCGGGCAGATTCTGGAACCTGCCGTCACGCCGGGCAAATCCCAATACCGGCCCGGTGAACAAGGCAACGTCAGCATTCAGGTCAAGGGGCCGGACGGCACCCCCGTCAGAAACGGCGTCGTCGCCCTGGCCATTTATGACAAAGCTCTGGAATACATTGCGCGCCCCAATATTACGGACATTGCCAAAACCGTATGGGGCAGCCTGAACGAAACCGGCTTCCTCAGCCTGAAAAAAATGACGGCTTCCGGAACGCAGCAGGATCGCGGTCCGGACCAGCCCTATTTCCAATCCCTGCTCTACAGAAATTACGGCCCTATGGTGAGAAAGGCCAAAGGAACCGTCAACGGCTTTGCGGAGGCAGAACTCGATTCCGGCGCAGATGCCGCCGCAAGCCGCGTATTGGCTACAGGGGCGGCAGCCCCCGCCGCCGCTCCGGTCATGGCTATGGCAGCGGACAAGGAAGGCGCAAAAAGTGATTCCCATGCAGCCGAACAGGGAAATGCGGACGTACAGGAAAACGGTTCCCCGCATATTCAACTGCGCACCCATTTTGCGGACTGCATCAAGTGGTGCGGCACGCTCAAAACGGATGAAGAAGGAAACGTTGCCGTCCCTGTGGAAATGCCGGACAATCTGACTACCTGGAAAGCCTCAGCCTGGGTCATCACCCCCGGATTGCAGGTGGGGCAGGCTTCCGCGGAATTCCTGACCACGAAGGACTTCATGGTCAGCATGCAGGCCCCGCGCTTCTTTGTGGAAAAAGATGTCGTGATGCTCAGCGCCCTGGTCCGCAACCGGACGGACAAAAACGTCCGCGCCCGCGTTTCCATTTCCCTGAAAAACGGCTGTCTGGAACTTCTCCCGGCTGACGCTCCGGCCGTGAAGGGGCTTTCCGCAGATTCGGACAATTCAGCCGCGCGGGAAGTGGACGTTCCCGCCCAGGGGCAGACGGTCGTCAACTGGTGGACCTCCGCCGTCAGGGAGGGAACCGCCGCCGTCGCCATGGAAGCGGCGTCAGGTCCTACCGGAGACGCCATGCAGATGAACTTTCCCGTACTGGTGCACGGCATGAAGCAGCTCCATGCGGAAAGCGCCGCAGTGCTCTCCGGAGAACAGGAAAAGACGCTCTCCATTTCCCTGCCGCAGCAGCGGCGCAGGGAGGAAAGCGAACTGGTCGTCAAGGTCTCCCCCAGCATCGCCCTCAGCATGGTGGAAGCTCTGCCTTATCTGGCGGAATACCCCTACGGCTGCGTGGAACAGACGCTTAACCGTTTCCTGCCCGCTCTCGTCGTCATGGACACGCTCAAGCAGCTCGGCCTGAATCCCGGAGCGGCGCTGACAAGCCATCGCAATCTGAATCCCCGGGACATCAGGGACAAGGCCTTCCATGACAGCGTCATGAAGAAGCTGGAACGCAACCCCGTTTATGATGAAGCCGCGCTGAAGAAGATGGCCGCCAGGGGAATCTCCTCCCTCCGGGAGAAACAGCTCTCCAACGGCTCCTGGGGATGGTTCGGAGGAGCCAGCGAAGGGGACCCCGTCATGACGGCCCATGTGGCGCACGGCCTGAAGATTGCTTCAAACACGGTCAATGTCCCGGAGGGGATGCTTTCCAAAGCCGTCCGCTGGCTGAAAAACTATCAGGAACGCCAGACAGCTCTTCTTGAAAAAGGAGACGAATACCGGAAACTGGAACAACTGCCGGACGGACCGAAAAAGAAGGAAGCCATCCGCAAGCTGGGGGATTACCGCCTGACGGCCTCCGCGACGGACGCCCTGGTTTACTCCGTCCTGGCGGAATGCGGCGTCAAAAACCTTCCCATGGAACGCTACCTGTTCCGCGACAGGCTGGAACTTCCCGTCATCAGCCAGATTCAACTGGCGGAAATCCTGCTGGACGCCCACCGCATGGACGACTTCAAGAAGGTAATGCCCATCATTTCCCAGTTCCTCCAGCAGGACGACTCCCTGCAAACCGCCTGGCTGCGCCTTCCCAATGAAGGCTACTGGTGGCGGTGGTACGGCAGCGGCGCGGCCACGCAGGCGGCCTACCTGAAACTGATGGCCAAGAGCGACCCCGGCAATCCCGTCACGGCGCGCCTGGCAAAATGGCTGCTCGACAACCGCGCCAACGGTTCCTACTGGGACTCCACCAAAGATACGGCGGATTGTCTGGAAGCCTTGTCCGCCTACCTTCTCCAGACCAGGGAAGGCATGGAGGACATGGAAGCGGAAATCCTGTACGACGGCGTTCCGGTTAAAACAATCGCCAGTACGAAAGAAACCCTGTTCACCTTTGACAACGCCTTCCGCATGAGCGGGAAAGACCTGACGGACGGCAACCATGTCATCACCATCCGCAGGAAAAAGGGCAGAGGGAACATTTATGCCAATGCCACCCTCAGCTACTTCTCCCTGGAAGATCCCATTCCCGCCGCGGGGAATGCCGTCACCGTGGAACGCTCCTACTACCGCATCCGGAAGGAGACGGTGAAAGACGGTTCCGTGAAGGACACCCAGACGGATGCAGGGGAGCTCGTCTCCCAGGGCAGAGACCTGACACGACGCACGCTGTTGAAAAACGGGGACGTCATTGCCAGCGGCGACATCATTGAAGTGGTGATGACCGTGAAAACGAAGAACGACGTGGAATACCTCATGCTCCTGGACCCCAAGCCCGCAGGCTGCGAATCCCGGGAAACCGCCAGCGGCTACGCCCGGCTGGGAACCGTCTTCGGCTACAGGGAAATAGGGGATGAGGAAATGCGCCTCTTCCTTTCCTCCCTGCCCATGGGCCAGTACCAGATCAGCCACCGCCTGCGCGCGGAACGTCCGGGACGCTTCAGCGCCCTTCCGGCCGTCATTGAGGCCATGTACGCCCCGGAACTCCGCGGCAACAGCCGGGAACACAAAATCGGCATCTCCATGCCATAAGACCTTCTGGAAATATCCGTCATTCCATGATGGCCCCGGCGGATATTCCGCCGGGCGCCTCTGGAAGCAGGCCGGTCAGGTGAAGAGCGGCCTGTCTGCCTTCCCCCTCACCTTCCTTTTCCGTCTCCCGCCCGTTTTTCCAACGTCATGGACTCCGGATCATACCGGTAATGAATAATGCTGCCGTCCAGCAACAGAGGAATCACCTGTTCAATAATCCCCAGAGGAACGGAAAACCATTCCCGCGGACGACACAGCCGCCCGCTCCCATCCCTGATTTCCAAATCCAGGCAGGCGGCGGCAAAGAAATGGTGAAGCAGGTTTTCCGCCTTGCGGGCATCCAGATTGTAACAATCCCACTTCCTCACGGGAATGACATCCGCCATCAGATACGTCGCCTCATGGCGAGCATGGGCAATACGTTCTTCCAGAGGCACGGAACTTACCCCTATTTTGTACAGATGAGGAATGGCCCGCACTTCCGGGAGCCTGCTGGCGGATTTCAGCACATACACGCAGCCGGTAAGGCAGTCATCTTCATTCACGGGGCCTTCCAGCTTCAATTCCGTTTCATCCGGCTCGCTGACCAGGCGGCCGCCGTCATACAAGGCACAAAACAGGGAGCGCATCAGCAGATCGGCCTCCGTTCCATTTTCAAAAATCACGCGCAAACGGTTATTCCGTTCTTTGCGGCGGTTATACGTAGTCTCTCCCTTATCGGCTATATAGGCCAGCATCCCTTTCAACAGAACAAAATTTCCCTGTTCCAGCACATTTTTCTGCCCATTGGCCACACGTGAAGTATGGCGTTTACCCTCATTCAGTTCACGCTGGCACCGCGCAAAAAGTTCCCGGAACAGCTCAAAATTCCGGCATGGCACGCGTTTGGCAATATATTCCGGCAGCTCCCGTCGGGGCAGAGCGCTCACGTCAAAAATATCCGCAGCGTCTTCATCCTCCAGCAGAGCCTCCATGCTCTTATCATAGAACACCTCCTCCACCGTGGCAGGCGGCTGGGGCAGCAGCCCGTGCCGGTCAATGGGGCGCAGCTGGGCCGCCCTGACGGGATCCTGACGGATTTGTTCCAGCCGGGCGGCCAGCCTGCGTTCATTCATGGATAGCCCCTTGACCGGTTCCCTCCCGCATTCATCCACAAAACGGGAGATCTCCTCAAAAGACTCCGCCAGCCTGTCCCCCCTGCTCACAGGGACTCGCTCCGGCTTGCTGTCCAGGTGGATCCCGGCTTCCTCCGCCTCCTCAAAAATGGCAGCAAGCCTTCTTTCCAGCGCTTCCTTATCCATGCCGCGCCCTCCTCCGTTTTTCCCTGCGTATCAGCACCAGGGCCTGCCCCAAAGTGGCTTCATTGGCATCCTCCGCGTTCGGGTCAGGTTCCCTGCCGCGCGCCTTGTTGAAAGCCAGCACAGATTCCCACAGCAGAACGGCCTCTTGCAGCCCCAGGGTGATGCGCGTTTCCGCAATGGCATCCCGTATCAGCCGCAAAACGGGGGCTGTCAGTTGCTTGGACATAATCTCAAATGCCCCGCGGAAGGGATTAATTCCGTCTATCAGGTTGATATCCAAATCATTAACATTAACAAATTTTTCACCCATCTTAATAAATTCCCGGCTCTGACCGCTCACGGAATCCTTCTCTTCCCTGATTTCCCCGCTCCTGATGGCGCAATCCGTCACCACGGCCTGACGCACTTCTTCCCGTTCCTCTTCCGTCAATCCGGGATAGCGTTCCGCAATGATTTTAGGCACCAGCACCTTATTGACGATGCGGGGGTCCGCATCCGGATGGGCAATCAGCTTTCTGACCGTATCATCCTGCATGATGCGGGCTTTCAAATCCGCCAGGTCATTCTCCACGATATCCCTCACACGCCCGGTGCCCGGTTCTTTGAATCCGCGGATGTGAATCGTCCCCGGCCTGCGTTCGTCCTCGCTCTCCGCACGGGCCCGGAATTTGAATTCCGGGGTCAGCACCTGCTCCATCAGCAGGGAGGCCGTCACCGCTTTCAACATATTATTCACCGCCAGCGTCACTTCCTCATCCTTCGCCGCCGGGGCGGCCACCAGATTGGTGAACTGGGCATGGGTCTTGCCCGGGCAGTCGCGCGTGGCGCGGCCGATAATCTGGATGATCTCCGTCAAAGACCCCCGGTAACCCACCGTCAGGGCATGTTCGCACCAGGGCCAGTCAAAGCCTTCCTTGGCCATGCCCAGGGCAATGATAATATCCAGTTCATCCTTCTGTTTCACTTTACGCAGATAAGCCACCAGCCTGTTGCGGTGGGCGGCCTCATCATTCACCAAATCCGCCACTTTCAGCACGCGCCCGTCCGCGCGGCGGCGCACGTAAAGGAGGCCATTCTCCGGGTCTTCTCCCTCCACCGTGCCCATGATATCCAGAATATGGCCTACTTCATCATACTTTTCTTTGGTGGATTCCCCGCTGTTCACATGGGGAATGTGCAGGATGGTCTTCCTGTCCGTATCCAGAACCTCCGGCAGGGCGTCCAGATAACGGCCCTGGTAAAAATGATAGCCTATCCCCAGGGATTTCAAATGCCTGTACCCGTTCAGCTGGTCATAATACGTATACACTACCCGGCTGAACCTGGCTTCATCTTCCGGCAGCAGAATGGGCACATTGTCCCCGCGGAAGTAGGAGCCCGTCATGGCCAGCACATGGGCGTCCGTTTCCCTCATCACGTCATGCAGAAGAGCGCCCAGCCGGCTGCTTTCACGGTCCGCGGACACATGGTGAAATTCATCTATCCCCAGCAGGCAGCCGCTGAACGCTTCCGTAGCCAGCTTTTCAAACGCGAAGCGTAGCGTGGCATGCGTGCAAATCAGGATGCGGGCCTCGCTCTCCATAAACTCCACAAAACGGGCCACCTTGCCGGCATCCGCTCCGGGCGTGCACAGGTTGTAGCGCAAGTCCGGCGTCCAGTCCGCGAAAAATCCGTTTTCCGTCAGCCGTACGGGCGCGAAAGAACCGCCAATCGTCCGTTCCGGCACAGCCACAATCACCTTGCGCAGCCCCTGCCGTTCCAGCTTATCCAGAGCCAGATACATCAGCGCGCGGCTCTTGCCGGATGCCGGCGGCGCCTTTAGCAGCAGATACCGCTCACGCCTTTTGGCGTACGCGCGCGCCTGCATATCGCGCATCCCCAGCGCGTCCACCGCCGTGCTGGCTCCCGTGGCCCCGTAGTTGATCTGCATCACGTTCATGTTTCTTATTCCGTTTGTTGCCCCTGCGTCATTTCCCGGTACAGCTCAAACAGGCATTCCAGCCGTTCCCCGTCATCCTTAAAGCCCTTCACCCGGTAAAGCCGGTCCACCTCCGCATCCAGCCGGTCATGCGCCTTCCTCAGGTTCTCCGGCATCCTGTCCGGATCATACAACTCCGCCGGCGTCTTTTCCGGATGCGCCTCCCGCGCGTCCAGCACCCCCAGCGCCGCTTCCGTCACCCGCGCCTTTTCTCCCTCCGTCAGTTCCCTCAATGGAAACGTGTTGTAGCAAAGCGTGGCGGAATAACGAAGTCGCGTCTCCAACCGGCCGCAGGTGACGCGTACCCACGCCATGTGCATTCTGGAGGTAAGAATACCAAAGACCCACGGCTCAGCGTCATAAACGGCAAAGGCGGAATTAGAAATCACCGTATCCTTGTCCAGATATCCCATCGGGATATATTCCCGCCGTTCAGAAGAAACTGCCGGAATGATGATGGAATCTGTGGGTTTGTAAGTTCGTTGCATAAATAGATTAGGAGTTAACGCCTGTCTCTTTGTCGCATTCTTTTTACTTTGCAAACGAAACGACTTCACGGCATCCATTCTCTGACGTATTTGATCAATACTCAAAGCATATTGATATTGATCGTCTTCTATCCATAAACAATATCTTCTTTTTCCTTTGTTTTGTTTTCTAATGTTATTTTTGCATTGTTGTTTGCCATTTCTATAAATCGTAGTTTTTCACCCTTTTGAGGCACTTTAAATTCTATTTTCCTTTGAACTTTATCTGATAATAATTTCTCTATTGCCTCTATGTCTTCTATTTCTTGTGGTAACA
>OMNQ01000255.1_pt1 | contig 17661 bp, 7 predicted proteins | sample 1673871 | NCBI WGS metagenome assembly OMNQ01 (sample SAMEA103958130, study PRJEB25191) | human gut metagenome | biome: human-associated habitat [ENVO:00009003]; feature: intestine environment [ENVO:2100002]; material: feces | place: Germany | collected 2013/2015
AACTGCTGCATCTTCGGGATGGTCTGCTGGACAAGCGCAGACATCTCTGCATCCTCTGCCACAAGCGGCTGAACCTCCATCAATACCTGAATCGTATCCTTGAGTGTCGGCTGCTCAAACATCGCCATCAGCATCAATTCCAGTTCATCAAAACGCACATTATTCATAACTCCATCCCTTTCTTTTTCGCTTTCTTCGGCTTATCCTGTTCCTGTGCAGGCTGCTCCTGTTTCTTGGCTTTCAGACTGCGCAAGGCATCCAGAACAGACTTTTTCGTACTGCTGCGTTCCTGCTCCTTGCTCTTCTGCCGTGCCTCCATCAGTTTTTCCATATCGGAGATTGCCTGTTGCACCAGCTTATCATCCCTGAAGTAGTTGATGGAGTTGATGTTCTCGCGCTGCACTTTATCGTTCACGACCAGCTCATACATTCCAACAAAGCCACCATCTTCCTCGATGCAGAATCCAATGCACTTGTCGGCGTTCATCCGTTCCGACGGAATCTTGTCGTAGACTTCCAAGGCTTCTTCCATCGTCAGATGGTCGTGGAACTCTCCCGCAAACGTAAACTCCAAACACTCCGCAACATAAAAGCTGAGCGTTTCTTCCGGCGCAGGTCTTTCTGCGGCGAGTTTTTCTTTCAAAACTTCTGCCTGCTGTTCAGCCACCGTATCGGCCTGTTCCCGCAGTTCTGCCGCGTCCATGACTTTACCCTCTGCCGCATCGCAGCCAAACTCTGCAAGCAGTTCCGTCATAGCCTCCTGCACAGACTTATCTCCATCCGTTTCGAGAATGCCGCCATCCCGTTCCGTGAAGTCCTTATTATATAAGGTATAGTCGAAGCCATCGTCACAGGTCTGGATGTGGAAATAGGCATCCGGCAATTCGTAGGCCAGTTCCACATCCTGCACGGCTAAGGCCCCCTGTAACGGCTGGACAACATGATTCTGGATATACGGGTTATCCCAGCCCGGAACCGTTTTGTAGTCCTCCACGATGGTGTCAATACCGTTCTTGCATTGCAGAACATCCAGCACCCCCGGCAGCGGATCAGGATTTTTCTCCACGCCCAAGGCTTTCATGTAATGGTTCGGAAGTGCCTGATACTGCGACATTGCATCGTCCAGATTGCCGAACCGCTCAATTTTCAAAGGCGCGGCCTGCAAATTTTCGACCACATAGAACTGCTTTACGAAAGGCCGCTCCTGTTCCAGTTCTTTCTGCGCATCCAGTTCTTCCCGGAACATCGTTGCAAAGCCATCCAGAATTGCCGGATGGCTGTCAACCACCCAATCCGTGCGGAAGGTCATGCGGTCTGCATTATGCTCCGGGGTGCTGACCTGCTCTGCCCATTTCTTATTGCCGGGAGAAAAGCGGCCATCGCAACTTTTATGATGCAGCGTGTTCGCCAGAATGTAGCCCACACGCTCCATGCCGTACTGCCGCACCACCTGATCGACTGCACCATCGCCAAGGTACATTCCGTCATAATTGTCCGCAATCGCTTCATGGATTGCCTGCTTGCACTCACTGTTCAGCCGATAGGATGTGCGGTATAAATCCACCTCGTCATTTTCTTTGGCATAGTTGAACGGCTCGTAGTAAACAGGCACATCCGAATAGTCCTGTGCGGTGTTGTCTGGCGCAGGTACGGCCTTTTCAATGATCTCTGATACCACATCTTCTTTTTTCGGCATATTCCATTTTTCAGAGAAATATTTCTGCACAGCCTCCTGAAAATCTTCATCGAAGCCGTTCCACAAATCCTCTGCCACCAGCTTGCCCTGCTCATTGACTGCAACGCAGGCCGCCATATCGCCGTGTTCCTCATGCTCCAGCAGGAAGAACTTCTCGCCGCCGATTTCCGTTTCATCAATGGCGTACCATGTGCCGATATGCCCCTCGACTGCGATGTGGTCGGAATCGCCGTGGATCAGACCACTTCTTTTCTGCTGCTGTTCCTCCATGAACTCTCGCACGGTCAACTCTGCGCCTGTGAAGTTCAGCCCATCCTCGCCAAGTTCCAGCCGCCCGTCTGTGCCAAGGTCAAGTTCTTCGGCCATCAGGACAGATGCTGCATGGTTCACCACCACCGTTTTCTCCACTGTAATGGGCTGGCCGGGGTCGTAGTCCGAGCCGCGCAGATCATAGCGATATAAGCCCTCCGGCACATCTTCATCCCGCAGTCGGCCATTGCTGAAAAGACCCGGCTTATCAAAGATTTCGATTTCCTGCAATTCTTCGTTCAAAAGGTTTTCTTTCTGCAAATCCACATTCCTTTCCTTGAAAAATTCCGGCAGTTCAGCAAAGCCGATGCTGTCCACATAGTAAGCTTTGACCGTACTGTCATCATTGAGTACCACCACATCGCTGACCGACAGCGAATGCCCCGTAAAGTCTGCTGGACGCTGAATATTGAATCGTTCATAAATGCCATCCAGCGTATCCTTTTCCGTAAGCGGTGCGGCATAGATCAGGTCATAATCTGCACGGGAAACCGTTATGCCTTTCTTCTGCACATAGTCCAGCCCCATGAAACGATAGTTATGTTCCGGGTCACGCTCTGTAATCTGATAAATACCGAACTGCTTTTCGTTGCCATACAGCAGCACATTTTCCTGTTCTGTCATGTTCCGCTCCTGCTCCAAATCTGCTATTGCAATCTGGAAGGTATCACTTCCGCGCTCGATTTCCTCTCGCGCCGTGACAAGAATCGGCCACGGGCTGATGCGGACGAGATAAATCTGCTTTCCCTCGTCATACAGCCGCAGAGCCTGTTCACGGTTTATTACTGTCAGCTTAAAATCCGGGCGCGCATACTCGTCCTCTGCATAATCTTCCCGTTGTTCCAATAGAATCGCATCCCATGCGTCTGCCTTAATGCCGAAAATACCATCGTGCTGCTCGATTCCCTCTTGGCTTACATAATCACCTGCCGTTCCATCACGGAACAACGGATAAATCCTCTCACCCAGCCGATGCCATTCCCTCGCACCTTCTTTCGTCAGCGGCAGCACATCATCTTTCAGATAGCCGTAGTCGTGCATTTCGGAAAGTCCAATCATCCCATCCGGGAGATTTTCGATTTTCTCCTGTGCATCGTACATCAGACGGTTTACTTCTTCTTTGTCATCCTCGGCCAGTGCAGCCGCCAGACCGTTCACCAGTTCTTCCGTTGCTGCCCGATCATCCAGCTTAAAGGCAAAATTCACGATGAGATTTCGCTGCTCATCATCGAAAATCGTTTTCTCTTGCTCCCTGTCTGCAATCAGCTTTTCCGCATACTGCATCGCGGTCATGCGCTCTGCGCTCCTTTCTGCCACTGCCGCTTCCAGCTTTTCCAGAAAGTCGGCTGCGGTCAATCGAATCGTATCCATCGAATCTTTCAGTTCCTTCATCTCCTTGCCGCTGGCCCAGCTTGCCACATACGGAAATGAATAATCGGATGTGGCAATGTCCAGAGCCGAGCAGACCGTAAATGCAATGCTTTCAGCCTCGGTTTCTTTCGTAAGCCGGTCTTTTTCTTCGCCGTTCTGCTTCATGAAATCGCTGTTATGCAGCATCGCATGAGCAACCTCGTGGATCATCGTTTTTATGGTCTGGCTCTCGCCCATGCCGACCCGAATGCAGATTTCTTTGTCTGCATCACTGTAATAGCCTTTGGCATCCCCTTTGATTTCATCAAACCGCATCGGCACAGGCGATACCTGCTCGATTGCCGCCGTAAGCAGCGCATAGTCTTTGACGCTGGCCGTCAGTTCGTTCACTTCCAGCGACGGAATCGGTTCGCCATCGGTCTGCGATATATCAAAAACTGTCGTCAATCGAAACCTCGGAATAACATACTCCACACGTTCCATTTCCGGCTCACCGTTTTCGTTCAGTACAGCCAGACCCGTATCTTTGTCGATTTTCTCGCGCTCCTCCACTTCCTTGATGGGAGCCGGAGCAATGATCTGGATGCCCTTTTCGCCTTTTTTGACGTAGCGGTTGAACTTATTCTTCCATGCGTTAAACCCTGCCACCAGTGTGGCATCAGGCCGCTGCATAGCAATCAACAGCGTATTGTTGAAGCTGTAATTGTGGAATTTTGCCATCGTGCGGAGGTACGTCGTGTACATTTCCGAAGTAAAAATGTCCTTTACGCCCTGCTCCAGCCGTTCCGTGATTTCTTTCATCTGCTGTTTGCGGTCAACTGCCATGCAAGCCCTCCTTTTTCTTGACCCATCGTGTTTTCATCTGGCGCGGATATTGGTCGGCCTGTTTTGGTGCTTTTGCACCGTTCCATTCCAAGCCTCCGGCTCTGCCCTCACAGGTGTAGCCGGCAGCTTTCAGGGAGCTGCCATTCTCCGTGTCCAGAATGTAGGTAACAACTTTGTTGTAGCCCATGGCCCGTGCTGCACGGTATGCCGCCGCATACAAAATACTGCAAGCATTCGGCGTTCCATTCGTACATAGACGGTTGACTTCCAGCGTGTAGCCATCGTCCAGCCGCCGTGCCACGGGTCTGCCGCAGATAGCAACCCCCACCAATGCGCCATTGTCCGATACGCCAATGGAGAACTTATGTCCTCGCGTCGGTTTATGGTGGCGGTGATACTGCTGCACAAACGCGTTTGCCGTTTTCAGATTGATCGGTGTTAATGTCAGCAAATGCCCTCCTTCAAAAAAATGCCCCGCCAGACAAAACTGACGGGGCTGCTCTCATTTACAGTTCCATATCGTGACTTTTCCGCTTCTGGGATTTCTGCGGTTCTGCGCTGCGCTCTGCCTGTTTTGCATGAAGCTGCGCCAGCACAGAGGGTTTCCGCACATTGTCCGCAGTGCGCTCTGCAACGCGGCCTGCATAGTTCACAGGCTGGCGCGGCCTGTCTGCAACTTCGGTTTCGGCTGCATCCTCGTCCACTCCCAGCGCATCCTCACTGCCCTTTTCATCCATGTTGAGCAGAGAGTTCAGCTCCGCAAGGCGCGCAGATTTTTCAGCCAGTTCCGCTTCCTGCGCAAAGGGACGTTTGGCTTCTTCCTTTGCCTGCGCCAACTGCTGTTCCAAGGTTTCCAGTCTGCGTTCCACCTGCGGCAGCGTTCTTTCAATGCCTGCCAGCGCATTGGTAACGCGCAGAATGTTACCCTGCGGGTCTTTGCCGACTTCCATCGAGTAGTTCCATGCACCCTTGATGGACAGGCGGAACACCTTATCGAAGTTGTCAAACCGGGAATGCAGTTCAAACGCACCGTAGCTGCCGATTCTGCCCTCGGTGCCTGCTGCTTTCAAAGCCTTGCAAGCCTCGATGATGGCCGCGCCCGCTTCCTTGCGTTCGCTGTACACCTTACCGCTGATTTCCATAGAGAAGTGGTCTTTGTCCTGCGCCAGAAGCGGTTTTGCCGCTTCCATATCGGTTTTCAGTGCTTCAATCTGACCCTGTGCCACAGCGATTTCTCGCGGATAGCGGCGCGCAATATCCGATTCCAAGCTATAAATCTGACTGGTGTGATTGGCTTTCAGCAGTTTGAGCTTGCTGACCTGAATATCCAAATCCATCTTTTCCTTGATGTAGGGATTGCCGGTTGCCAGTGCCTTGATTTCGGCATAGGAGAGGGCCGTATCATCTACATCATCGCAGGCACGGACAGGCGATTTGGAAGTCATGATTTGGCTTATGAACTTCTGCTTATTTTCCAGAATCTGCCACATGTACGAATCAAACGTATTTTCAGTGACGTAACGATAGATTTTTACCTGCTTATTCCGGTTTCCCTGCCGGAGAATACGTCCTTCCTGCTGTTCCAGGTCAGACGGCTTCCACGGGCAATCCAGATGATGCAGGGCAATCAGCCGATCCTGAATATTGGTTCCCGCGCCAAGTTTCGGCGTAGACCCCATCAGGATACGCACCTGTCCGGCGCGCACCTTTGCAAAAAGCTCTGCCTTTTTGGTTTCCGTGTTGTACTCGTGAATGAACGCCACTTCTTCACGGGGAACACCTCTCGCCACCAGCTTTTCCCGCACATCATCGTAGACGTTGAATGTACCATCAGCTTTTGGTGTTGATAAATCGCAAAAAATCAACTGTGTTCCCCTATCCGGGGCAGATTCTTCCCAGACCTTGAACGCATTGTCCACACAGCGATTGACCTTGCTCTCCGGCTCGTCCGGCAACATCTCGTTCATAAGCCTCTGGTCGAGTGCCAGTTTTCGGCCATCGTTGGTGATCTTGAGCATATTATCGAATCTGGGATTCACATTACCGTTGCGTACAGCCTCGGCACGGTCTGCAAAGGAACTCACCATTTCTTCCTGTGTCTCGCTCGGTTTCAGCACTTCGTTGATGTACTCCGCTTGCGGCACAGGCAGATTCAGCATATCCGCTGTCTGCACATCTGCGGATTCCTTGAACAGAGAAATCAGTTCCGGCAGATTAAAGAACCGGGCAAAGCGCGTTTTTGCACGGTAGCCCGTTCCTTCCGGGGAAAGCTCAATTGCCGTGACGGTTTCGCCAAAGGATGCCGCCCAATCGTCAAAGTGGCTCAGCCCCATCTTCTGCAGGGTGTCATACTGGAGATACCGCATAATGGTGTACAGCTCCACCATCGAGTTGCTGACCGGGGTTCCGGTTGCAAAGGTCACGCCCTTGCCACCTGTCAGTTCGTCCAAGTACTGACACTTCGCAAACATATCGCTGGACTTCTGTGCATCGGTCTGGGCGATACCTGCGATATTCCGCATTTTTGTGTAGAGGAACATATTTTTATAGAAATGCGACTCGTCCACAAACAGACGGTCAACACCCAGTTCCTCAAATGTAACCACATCATCCTTTCTCGTCTGGTCGTTCAGCTTTTGCAGCTTTGCTTCCAGCGTTTTCTTTGTTTTTTCCATCTGCTTGACCGTAAAACTGCGGCTGTCCTCACTCCGGGCATCGGCCAGAGCCAGCGTAATGTCGTCGATCTGACGCTCGATAATAGCTTTCTGCCGTTCCGGGGAAAGCGGCACTCGCTCAAACTGCGAATGACCGATCACGATGGCATCGTAATCGCCGGTTGCGATACGGGAGCAGAACTGCTTTCGATTGCTGGGTTCAAAGTCCTTTTTCGTTGCCACCAGTACATTGGCATTGGGATAGAGCCGCAGGAAATCTGCGCCCCACTGCTCTGTGAGGTGGTTCGGTACCACATAGAGGTTTTTCTGCGACAGGCCCAGCCTGCGGCTTTCCATGCCGGCAGCAATCATCTGGAAGGTCTTGCCTGCGCCCACGCAATGTGCCAGCAGCGTATTGTTGCCGTACAAAATGTGCGCTACCGCATTTTTCTGGTGCGGCATCAGAGAGATTTCCGGGGTCATGCCCTCAAAACGAATATGACTGCCATCGTACTCACGGGGCCGAATCGCATTGAAAATCCGATTATAGGTCGCACACAAATCCTCGCGGCGATCTAAATCTTTGAAAATCCACTGCTTAAACGCTTCCCGAATGGATTCCTGTGCCTGCTGTGCAAGCATGGTTTCCTGCTTATTCAGCACACGGTGGTCGCCATCCGCATCGTGAATCGTATCGTAGATTTTGGTATCCCGGAGGTTCAGCGCATCTTCCAGCAGCTTATAGGCATTGACGCGCAGGGTTCCGTAAGTGTTGGTGACAAGCGGATTGCCGCGATCCAGCGACTTGCTTGAAATGTTCCATGCACCAGAAATTTCGGAATAGGTTGCCTTAATGTCAATCCCGGCATAGTAGTTCGGTGTTTTGAACACTTCTTTCATAAACTGCGTGATATACTCCGGCTTCACCCAGTTCGCTCCCAGCCGCACTTCGATTTCCGAAGCGTCCAGGTCTTTGGGCTGTACCCTTTTCAGGTAATCCACATTGATCTGATACTCTGCATGGTTTGCCGCAAAGGTTTCTGCTGTGGCCAGTTTTTCACGAACATTGCCGGACAGGTATTCATCCGAGGTTTCCCACTGCTGTGTCACAGGGTTTCGGAAAATCGCACCTGCCAGTTCATCCGTGACTTCCTGCTCCGGTTTACCGCAGAGCTGCACCATAAACGGCACATCCACCTTTGCTTTTTCTCCAATGGAAAGTGCCAGGGCTTCGCTTGGCGTGTCAACCGAGGTAACAGGCTCCGGCTTACGGATGGTACGTTTGGTAAAAATATCGGCCAATCGTTTGAGGTTCTTCTCCTCATCCAAAATTTCCAGTGATGCCAGCAAACAATAACTGCTGTCCTGCCGGAACGCCCGTTTGTTGGCGGTGCTGTTGATAAGGCCATACTGCGCCTTAAATGCGGTGTACTGCTGTTTCAGTTCATTCTGCAAAAGCTGAACTTCTGCATCCGAACCATCATGCAGCTGACAATCCAACAGTTTCCGGGTGGTTTCTCGCAGAGCGATCATGCCCAGCACTCGCTCTGCAGTTACGGCAGGCAGTTCCACCTTATTCATAAAGGAATTTTCACGGTAGTAAATCTGCCCATCCACGTTCGTGAAGCTGAAATTCTTCACACTTGGGTCTGCTGGAATGGGTTCTTCCTGCACATCCAGTTCATCGTCGGAGATTTCCGGCTCCGTGATGGTAGCCTGAATGTTGCTGACCGCCTCTTTTAACTGCCGGGCAAGGTCTGCGCCCTCGATGGGCTTGACCGTAGTTTCCTGCTTGCCGTACTGGGTGCTTTCGGTGGTGATCTCTCCCAGCACCATCTCAGGATGCTGTGCAAAATACTGGTTGATAGAGTGGCCTTCCGGTGTTTCACCAAGATCCACCCAGTCAGCCCGTTCCACCGCTGCACGGTCACGCTTTTGCAGGAACAGAATGTCAGCAACCACGCTGGTGTTGGCATTGCGCTGGAACGCATTGTTCGGCAGACGAATCGCGCCTACCAGATCGGCACGGTTGGCAAGGTACTCACGGACAGAGGAATCCTTCTTATCCATCGTACCGCTGGACGTTACCACTGCTACCACACCGCCCGGACGCACAAGGTCAAGGCTCTTGGCGATAAAATAATCGTGGATGAGGAAATTGTGGCGATCATACCGCTTGTCCGGTACTTTGTAATTACCGAACGGTACGTTGCCCACAACACAGTCAAAAAAGCTGTCCGGGAACTGCATTGTTTCAAAGCCCTGCACCGCAATCTTGTTTTTCTGGTACAACTGCTGTGCAATGCGGCCTGAAATGCTGTCCAGCTCCACACCGTACATCCGAATCTTTTCCATGCTGACCGGCACCAGACCCATGAAATTGCCGACACCGCAGGACGGTTCCAGCACATTGCCTTTGGACAATCCCATATTGCCCAGGGCTTCGTACATCGCCTTGATAACCGTAGGAGAAGTGTAAAATGCATTCAGGGTACTGGCACGAGCTTCCTTATACTCATCTGCCGTGAGCAGGGACTGCAGTTCGGCATACTCTTTCGACCATTCCGCGTTGTTTTCATCGAACGCCTGCGGAATGCCGCCCCAGCCCACATACCGGGAAAGTATCTCCTGCTCTTCTGCGGTAGCCTGCCGCTGCTCTGCATCCAGTGTCTGCAGCACCCGAATGGCTTCCACATTGGCTTTATACTTTGTTTTCGGCCCTCCTGCGCCGAGATCATCGTCCGTAATGCGGAAGTTAATGGGTTTCTGTTTGGGCTGTGCAGGCTGTTCTGTTTCTGCTCCACTGTCCAGCGGAAGATTGTGCTGCCGCCGTGCATGGTTGACCTCTGCCGGGGTCATAGGCTGCTGGGTCAGCGGTTCAAGGGCTTCCTCTGCTGCTGCACGGCTGATGGCATCCGTTCGGTTCTGCACATCTGCGATCAGCTGCATCTGTTCTGGCGGGAAGTCAGGATTCAGAAGTTCTTCCAACTCGCCGCCTGCTTCTGCCACCGAATAGATCACATCCATCTGCTCCGGGGAGAAATCCTCGTAGGCCACACCCGCATTGTGCAGAGCCGTAAAGACTGTGATTTCAACCGCTTCTTCCATCGGTACATCTGCCTGTTCGTACAGATGCCGAATGTACTCCAGCTGTTCCGTTCGGAAAATCGGATACCGGGCTTCTTTTGCAAGGGTCATGTCCTGCAAACTGACCGTTCCATTTCCAAAGTCCACCGAATCTACACGGAACTCTCGATCGTCCAGTTCAACGATGGTATTGACTGGCAGATATTCCTCTCTGCGGAAATACTTTGTCTGCGCATGGGTTCCATCTCCCTGCTGGCCGGACAGATAGACGCTCTCCCCCTGCTTCCAGAGCTTCATTGCCTGTGAAACCCACTGTTCACGCGGAAAACCAGATACCTCAACCTTGCCGAGTGCGGTTTCCTTTTCCAACAGCTTGCTGCCAAGAAGTTCTGAAACGCGCTTTGCATCCTCGCCGTAGAACTCAAAGTTTCCGTACTGCTCATAGCCGACCAGAGCATCCGGGTAACGCTCTTTCAGCGCGTTATACTCGTTGGCGGCATCCAGTGGCAGGGGCTGCAAGGTCGGCTCAACGGTCTTTTCTTCCGCTGCATACGGAACCATAATGCCGCGTACCCACTGCGGAGCATCCATGCTATCCTGATACAGTGCAACGGCATCCCGTCTGTCCGTAATAACGTCCTGATAGGTGCGCTGGAAAATATCTTCCTGAATCCACTCTCCAAAGTGCGCCCATGTGTCGATGGCTTCGGAATAAACGGCATTTTCCACCTCGCCGGAAGCAAACAAATCCTCGATTTTCTCACGAATCAGATTTTCCGCTTCTTCCTCGGTGGTATCGCGGTCACGCAGCAGCGGATAGATTTCGCCGCGCTCTACCTTTTCCAGCAGCGTGTACAGGCATTCTTTATAGATGCTGCGGCTGTCTTTCTGGGTGTGGTCTGCGTCCAGTTTCAGAAAATCGTTCAGCGGATTCTTCGCCAGCGTTTCGCTATATGACGGTAACGGAATGACCCGGCCAGCCACCGCCGAACTTTCCATGTCTTTCAGATAAACGTCATGAGCATTGGAACGTTCAATGCGGTACAGATGGTTATTGTCCAAATACAGAAAACTGCCGTTTTCTCTGCTGTACATTTGCTTGGGCTGATTTTCAAACGATTCTACTGCTTTTGCATCTTCTCTCGTTTGACGAATGACCGCCTTTGCATCATTCAGACTGTTAAACGGCCCTGATTCTGCTGTACCTGTTCCCGTTTCTTCGTCATAATTGTAATGGTTATAGAACTTGCCATCGGGATATTGCAGAATTGCAATATCCTCGATATATCCTGCCTGCATCATCACCGTTGACTGATACCGCGCAACGACTTTTGCCTTTTGGGGTACCTCAACCGCTGCGGCGGTTGACTGCTCTTTCGATTGCGGCTCCTGCTCCATGAAGTCAAACATGGACATCTGCCCCTGTTCAGGAACCGCAATCTCAACAGCCCTCTTCTTTTCCGGGAAAATCGTGTACGTTCCCTCGACATATTGGTGCAGGATAGAGAGGGATTCTGCCTTGCGCTCATATTCTTCGGAATCCAGCGGCACAGACAGGAGTGCATTGTCCATCTGCTCCAGCAGTTCCACCGACTGTACGGGGTCTGCCAGCTTTTCAACAAGAGCCTTTCGTCCTTCTTCATGGTAAAGGTCTTGCGGATAAGGCCGCTCCACGTCGTTCGGCAGATGGTGATAGAATCCCATCACCCGCATTGCCATCTGTTCCCGTTCATAAGCAGGCATCCGGGAGTAGTCTGCCGGCTTCAAATACTCACTGTCACGGATAAGCCGGTCAATTCGGCCTGCAGCCTGATTCCAGTTCAGATGTACGCTTGCATCCGGGTTCCCGTATGGGCCACGCTCCAAAGCAATGCCCCTGCCATCGTGATCTTCGTGAGAATCGTCTGCCCCGCAGAGTGCATGGCTGCTGCCGCCGATCCCGTAATGGTCTTTCAGGAAGTCAGCCCGTTCTTTTTTGTCCTCATGATTCAGAAAGAACGAATAGATTGCCAGCCGACTGTCTGAATAATTGCTGCCCCGTGTGAAGTAAGCATTGATTTCATCTTCCGTGATGAATTTTTTATACTCATTCCAGTGAAAGCCATCCCGCGCCGAGTAGTTCTGATAAGGCTTTGCAAACTGCTGGAACAGAGCTGCCACTTTATCCGGCTTATAAAAGTGCATCCGCATCAGGTCTTTATCTTCGGCATAGGCTTCCCCCAGCGCGGACAATCTTTCATTGAGATCGGTCAGAAAAGCTGCATCGTCCAGCAAGCCTGCCAACCTGTCCGTCAGTTCCGGGAAACCGCCCCTGAAGATTTCTACATCCTGAAAGACTGCTTCGGCAACGCCATCTGCCAAGTCGCGCTCCATATAAGCCAACGTCTGCGCGTGTTCCTGCAAAGCATTCTGCCGTGCAGCATCCAGAACCGCCTGCGGAGCATACTCACCCTGCCGGAGCAGTTCATGGATACGATTGCTCACATCCTCCCACGACAAAAACGCATTGACAAGCGTGCCGCCCTTTGCCGTGCTGCCTACTACAATACGCATTCCCAGGTCATCGAACCAGACTGCATACTTCGCACCGACACTCTCAAAGCCTTTGCCACCCGTACCATATTCGTTTTTCACGAACTCTGTGTATTCTTCCGGGGTTTTCTCGACCATGAAATTGTAGATCAGACGCAGCTGGCCCTTGCTGCGGTTGCTGCCCGTGCGCAGGATTTCATCGACCACTTCGGGATCAAGTGCAATTTCATCCGCATACCGCGCCTGGATCGGTGCTTCAATGGCGCGGATCTGCTGTTCCACGGTCGGCAAATCAGGAAAAGAAAAAGCAGAGGCAATTTCTTCCTCTGCTTCGCTCAAATCCTGTTCTGTTGTCGTTTTGGTTAATTGTACACCAATTCCTTCAAGACGATTTCTTCTGCCATCGCCGTCAGGCTGTTCTGATGTGCCGCCCATGCCAGCGGGTCTTTCTCCTTGCTCGGTGCCGGAAACTTCTCGTTCAGGCTGTCCAGCAGGGTTTCCACCCGACTCTCCGCTGCTTCCTCGATCTGCGCCAGATGCTGGTTCAGTCTGCCGCTCATCAGCATACTCTGATACCAGTTCTTGCGGTTCTCTTTCAGGTACGTCCTGCGCAGCATCCCGTACTTCCCGATGGTCTGCGGCTCGTCCTTCACGGCCAGATTCGGGAACAGATAATCTCCCTTGCGGTAATACGTCAACTCCATTTTCTTGTCCTCCTTTGGTCGTGTTTTCTTTGGTTTCGCGCTTTAATGCGCTAAAGTCCGTATTGGTATTATACAAGCTGTCAACGGATTTTTCAAGCTGCTGCGTGATTTCTTTTTTGTAAATTTTCCGCATCTCTCGGCCAATGTCAAAAAGAACCGCTTCGCACTGTTCGGAAACCGCGTTGCCAAGGAACGACAGCACCGGCAGCTTGTTGAAATCCACGATGCGGATAAAGTCATCATCGTCCAGCACATTCATAGGCTCCTGCCCGCAGCGGCGGGAAAGCGTATAGAAGATACTGTTGGTCATCAGTTCCCGGAAGCGGACACGGATGTTATCTTCGTCCAGTTCTTCCAGAAACGTATCCGCCACCTCATAAGCCAGACCGTCCATCGCTTCATCCAGATTGTCGGCGGTCAACTGCTGTGCCAGCTCCAGCAGGGCAGCATTCATGCTGTCTGTCTGGGATAAGCCATAGGTATCTGCCAGATGGTCTAAGATCGTCTGCTCATGCTCGTGGCTGTCCAGATTCCATAAGAGCGGTGTTTTTCCGCCGCGCACCAGATGGGTGTCAGCAATATCGAACACATACCGCAGTCTGGTACGCGGTCCGGTATCATCCAGAAGCGCGATGCCTTTTGCGCCACGGTTAACCCATCGGCTCATTTTCTGATTCCAGAGTTCCAGTTCTGCGCAGGCGGTTGCATCGGGCCGCTGCGCGTGGATCAGGAGCGCATCGGTGAACGAATAGCGGTACAGCCGCGCCGCCACATCCAGATAACTCATCCAGTCCTGTGGCGAGTTACTGACATACCGGGCGTTCTGCTGCGCCAATTCTCGAATATCGTTAATCTGTGGCAAGGGTCAAACCTCCTTTACGTTTTCGTTTTCATTGGTGTTTTGGGAAATTCCAAGCTGTACTGTGCGCGGCCATCTTCGACGCGCATCACAAGGTCAGCGGCGAATGTCTTATCTTTTTTCACGGAATAAAAGTCTTTTACATGGGTGCGGCCTTTCTTCAAAAGGTCTGCCGCCATCTTCCTGTCCAGCGTCTTTCTCATGTTGGACAAGTATCTGCTTTCTTTCCAGAGCGCAAATTTGCAGCTGCGGTCTGCACAAAAAAAGCCGAGTTTGCTCTCATGTACAGGGTTGCCGCAGACCGGGCAGCTACCTACGCTTACCTTATTATGATAGGGAGCCACCACGACGGTAGGAATCTGCCGCAGGTCAGCCAGCATTTTATCGAGCAATCCGTGGATGCCCTGCATAAAATCATGGGGCTTGATCTCACCGCGCTCCATCCGCAGCAGGTCATTTTCCCATTCGGCTGTCATACTGGCAGATTTCAGGTAGTCCGGGATATTGCGGATCGCGGCCACACCGTCCTCCGTGGGAATCATCTGCTTGCCTTTACGCTGCACATAGCCGGAGGATACCAGCTTTTCCAAAATCGCAGCGCGCGTTGCAGGGGTCCCCAGACCTTTCTTCTCAGTGTCCTTTTCAAATTCCTTGTTGCCTGCTGTTTCCATGGCCGACAGCAGGGTATCTTCGGTGTAGACTTTCGGCGGTGAAGTAAAGCCCTGCTTTTTCTCTGCCCGTACCACCGGAATAACCATCCCCTGTTCCAGATCGTTCGGAAGTGACGCATCCTTGTTCTTCTCCGGCTCCACAAGCGGAACAGGTTTTGCAGTATAACCGGGCTGCAGAACATCCTTATATTTTGCCGTGAAGTTCCTGCCCTGGCAGCACACTGTTACCAGCACATCCTCATAGATGAACGGCGGCTGCACAGCCTGCACCAGTTTCCAGATGATAAGCGAAAGAATCTTCTGTTTGGTTTCGGACAACTTTTCCTTATTACACTTTGCGCCCTGCATCGTCGGCAGGATCGCGTGGTGGTCTGTGACTTTGCTGTTATTGATAACGCAGCTCACATCCACAGTCTGGCCATCCAGAGCCAGTACCAGAGATTCCACTGTCGTTCTCATATCCTCGGTCACAAACTGGCTGTCCGTTCTTGGGTATGTCACCAGCTTTTCTTCGTACAATTCCTGCAATGCCTGCAAGGTCTGGCTGGCGGTCATGCCATAATAGCGGTTTGCTTCTCGCTGCAAGGTCGTCAGGTCATACAGTTTCGGGGGCTTCTTTTCTACCCTCTTTCGCTCGATGCTGCCGACCACGGCGCACTGTCCATCGCAAGCAGCCTGCATGGTATCGGCATCCTGCTCCTGCGCCATCTGTTCTGATACCGCCACGACACCCGCGCCGGACAGTTCCACTTTGTAATAGGGTTCCTTTACAAAGTTCTGGATTTTGGCCTGCCGTTCGGCCAGCATCGCCAGCGTCGGGGTCTGCACACGGCCAATGGTCTGTTTTCTGCCGTACTTTTTCGTAAAAGCACGGGTTCCATTCATACCGATCAGCCAATCCGCTTTTGCTCTGCACTCGGACGCTGCAAACAGATTATCATACGCCGCACCATCTTTCAGGTTTTCAAAGCCCTGCTGGATGGCGGCATCCTCCATGCTGCTGATCCACAGCCGCTTGATGGGGAGTTTGCTTCCGGCAAGAGCATACACACGGCGGAAAATTGCTTCGCCCTCGCGCCCTGCGTCGCAGGCGTTCACCACATAATCAAATTTCTTGCTGCGGAGCAGTTTGCGCAGAACATTGAACTGCGGCTTCTTGGTATTGTGTACCAGCAGTTTCCACTCGACAGGGAGAATCGGCAAATCCTCAAAACGCCAGTTTTCATAGCGTTCATCGTAATGTTCCGGGGCTGCATACTCTGCCAGATGCCCCAGACACCAGCTTACCACGCAATCCCCACCCTCCAGATACCCGTCCTCCTGTCGGTATGCACCGATCACTTTTGCAATGGATTTCGATACACTCGGTTTTTCTGCAATCACCAGATATTTCAAAGATTTCTCCTTTCCTATGAAAAAAGCAGGGATAGCCTTTCGACTACCCCTGCCCCCTTATCTCACGGTTTTACTCCTGCTGGCTGTCCTCGTTCACAGTCGCAAGGCTCTGGTCGGTTTCCAGATTTTCACTCTGCGGCGTTTCTTCTTTCGGCTTCGGCTTATAAATGTAGAAGTAGAAGAAAGCACCTGCACCGCCCAGTGCCGCCACGAATACCAGCAGCAGAATCTTATTCATGCCACCGCTCGATTCCTCTTTCGGTTCTTCGATTTCTACATCCGGGGTAGGTTCGGGTTTGGTTTCGGGCAGAACTACCGCAGGCGTTTCTTCTTCCTGCTTGCCGTTCCGCTCTTCATCGTCCAGAAACTCCTGCAAATCGTACTCGTCGATCATCGAGAGCATATAGACGTTTTCGCTGTTCCGCGCCCGGTCGATCACCAGAAAGAACGTGTTGCCGCCCTTGGTCTTGACCGTGAAGAACTCCTTGCTGGGGTCATCCACGATATTGTCCTCTACCTCGCCGTTGCCTGCGATGGTGAACGGAATCTTTTCTTCCTCCGTCGGCTCTGCTTCCTCGACCACCTGTGCAGGTTCCTCCGCCGCCTCGGTGGTGTCCACAAAGGCAAAGGCCGGTGTCGAAAAGCCCACTGCCATCAGCAGGGTCAGAATTGTGCTGGGGATAACAACTCCCAGCCGTTTAAGCATCTTTTTCAATCGCTTCCTCCGTTTCTGCTTCCTCCGAAGCGTTGTTTACAGCGGTCAGGAACGTCACATTGCCCGCCTGAATGTTGTCCAGCAGAGCCAGCAGTTCGCGTCCGCCCATCTTGGTGCTGCGGATGGCACGAATGATCTCGCTGTCCTCTTCCTTTTTCTGTGCTGCCCGGATGGTTCTCAGCCGTTCTTCCAGTTCCGCGATCTGCTGTTCCGTCTTTTCGGCTTCATCCAGATATTTCTGTAATTTTTTGCCCATCGGCCCTCCTTTCAGTTGATGCGGCCAAAGCCTAAAAAGTGGCTTTGCCAGTAGGTCGAATTGATGCTGGTATAGGAAATGGGGTCGCCGCAGTGGATCATCATACCATTGCCGACATAGATGCCAACGTGCGACGCGCCAACGGTGTTATAAGTTTTCTCGAAGAAGATCAAGTCACCGGGCTGTGCATCCGCAGGAGAAACATAACTGCACTTCCCGCGCAGGCCGTTGGCTGTTGTACGCCCAACGCTCCACCCATTGCCGCAGTTATTGATGACCCAGCAGACAAAGCCGGAGCAGTCAAAACTGGTGCTTGGGGAACTGCCGCCCCACACATACGGCATACCGAGATATTTTTCGGCTTCCTCAATCATCCTTGCGAACTTTTCATCCGAAAGGGCTTCCGATGGAATATCATACTTGAAACCACCGCCGGAGCCACCAGCACCGCCTGTGCCGATACTGCCCGTTGTGCCGCCGCTGTATGTCGGGGAGCCTGCGCCGAACAGTTCGGGGCGGTTGCCGTAGGTCAGGTTGTAGGCATCGTACCGCCCGGTCTGCTTCCTGTTCATGTTCTTCCGCGCGAT
>OMNQ01000272.1_pt1 | contig 17194 bp, 17 predicted proteins | sample 1673871 | NCBI WGS metagenome assembly OMNQ01 (sample SAMEA103958130, study PRJEB25191) | human gut metagenome | biome: human-associated habitat [ENVO:00009003]; feature: intestine environment [ENVO:2100002]; material: feces | place: Germany | collected 2013/2015
GGATGTCAGAGCCGTCTGAGAGGCGTTCGACGTGATTTGAACCCCTCTTTTTCTGCTTTCTGGCGATAAAATCAGATGTAGCCCCCTTTTGTACGAGGAGTTTCCTCGCAAAAGGGGGCTTTTTTCATAAAAAAGTTTCACAAAGTTTAGAGCGTCGGTTTGTTGGTTTCGTAAAACCATCGAACCGGCGCTCTTTTTGCGTTTCAGGAGGTGCCAAATGAATATCAGTGCAGAAGAAAAGAATCGTTATCTCAGAGAAGCGGAGGTCGTTCTCGCCAGAGAGGGCTTCCTGACGGACAGGATACGCACTGGCGGACTGCGTGTCCTGCTCGATGGTCTGCCGCTGTGCGAGGTACCTGAGAGCGGCGGCGTAACCTACCGAATGGCGGATATCAGTACGCCGGAACGGGTCGCTGCCAAGGACAAGGTCTACTGCATCGTCAGAGCCGTAACCGAGTATATGTATCAGATGGAGCGGGCACCCATTCTGAAGGTGGACGGTCTTGAGGATAGCTACAAGGTGCTGGCAGAGTTCAACGGCGTTGTGCTGGCAGGGTGCCAGAGCAAATACGGTATGCAGTTCGTCACCTGGGATCGGGACTTTGACCACAGAGGCGTATCCCACGGGCACTACTACACCGGATTATATGCGTCCGGCAATTACGAAGCGGCAAAGCGTGATTTTGCCACTCGTTCCGGGCTGATTCCAGAGCAGCAGGTTTTTCGGGAGGAACAGCTCATTGAGATCTATCGGTGCTGCGCGGACACGCTGCAGAACGACGCTGCTCTGTCGTATAAGCGAGAAAAGGCCATTCAGGAGGTACAGGAGCAGATCGAGCAGTGTCTGCCGGACGTTATGGAACGCATCCAGCAGCAAGAGGCGGAGGCGACACAGGAACAGACAATGTAATATCGAATAGCAGGGCCGGAGTTTTTGATAGAACTCCGGCCTTTTTGCGTTTCAGGACAGATCAAGGGCGGCAGCCCAGAGAGGAGCGATATATGCGGAAACCAACAAGGCCACTGGCGCGGCGGATCGACGAGCGAAAACCAGCGCCCTATCAGCAGAGATCACCGGAGCCGGTGTTCTGCAACGAGCACAAGCGGTGTCAGGGCTGTCCCTACCCGCACCACGGCATCGTCTGCTGGCATCGGGACGGGACTTGTTTGCGGACAGATATGGAGGAAATAGGACGGAGGCAGAAGCATGATTCGAGCAGTTTTAAGTAACCCATCCCGCCCGGAATATGGCGTGGCAACCATCCCGTTCCCTATTCCACATGACCAGTACGCACATTGTATGGAGTTGCTGGAGGCATTGGAGATTGGCGACGCGGTCAAAGCCGACTGCAAGGTGCAGGCAATCGACAGCTTCTACTCTGTGCTCAAGCGCACAGAGATGCTTACGGTCAATGTGGAGGAGCTGAACTACCTCGCCAAGCGGCTGGATGGTTTCGACATCGGCGAAGCCGCACAGTTTCAGGCAATGGCCCACAAGCTGGAGCTTTTTGAACTGAAGGATCTGATCAACCTGACCTTCTGCTGCCAGCAGGCCACAGTCATTACGGATTTTTCTGACCTTGCCTCTGTTGGCCGTGACCACTATATGAACCTGCACAGAGGATGTGCCAAGACAGAGGAACTGGATGCTCTGAACGGTGAGGAAACAGCACGGCGGCTCATTGAAAATGGAAATGGTGCTGTCACGCCCTACGGCGTGGTCTATGACAACGGCATGAAGCTGGAGCAGGTCTACGACGGTCGGTGCTTCCCCTGCTATTACTATGAGCCGAATGCCATCACGGTTGCGGTGACTGCCAAGTCTGAGCCAGAGGACACGGAGCATATCGCATGGTTGTTCCTTCCTATGGTGCAGGAGGAGATCGACCGTGCCCTCCGGCGCACAGGCATTACAGATCCGGCGGATATCCGCCTTCGGCTGGAGAATACTGAACTGCCGAATGAAGTGGATGTGCTGCTGGATATGGAACAGGAAAGCCTTACGAATCTCAATGCTCTGGCGCAAGCCGCAGATGCGCTTTCCTCGGATGATATCAAAAAGCTGGGCGCTGTGGTGACTATGGCAAGGCCACGCACGGCGGAACAGATCAAAAATCTTGTGGAGAATCTTGACCTGTTTGATTTCGCGCCCGGTGTGCATACACCGGCGGAATACGGCAAGTACATGATCCAACAGTCCGGCCGTTTCGAGTATGATGAAAATCTGGATGAGTTCTATGATTACGAGAAGTATGGCCTCCAGCGCATGGGCGAGGAGGACGGAATGTTCACCGACCGGGGCTATATCGCATACAAGGGCGATATCAGTCTGGCGGAGATCATGGAGGGCAGTCAGTGCAGCCACATGGAGATGGGAGGTCTGGTATGATCATTCAGGCAGAACTGAGGCGAAAGCAGTCCGAGTATGAAGGTGAGCCGTGCAGCGTTGACAAGGTAATCGAGTTACCAGCCCTGCGGTTTCAGCAGTTCAGCCGTGCTCTGCTGGCGGACTATGATTTTATCGCGGAGAACAAAAGCGCCATCCGGCAGGATACGGATTCACGACACTGTCTGCTTATCCTCGACGTAGACGGGACGGACGGTTTCCTCGTTGACCCGCAGGGCTACAATTACGCCCGGTACAGCGCATTTGTTCCGAATGTTCGCAGTCTGCTGACGCCGGATGTGGAGATCGACCGCAGTTACCTTTCGCCGGCAGAGCCTTGGCGAGATGAGAGTCGGGATGAAATGCTCCGCATGACATTACATGTCGATGGGAAGCCGGACTACACCCTCGTCCTCCCTGTTGATGAAGAATACCTCGATGCAGTGAAGGATTACCTTGATATCGACGTTTTCGCAGATGCGATGCTCCGTGATATTCGTTTCAAGGTGCCATACATCGGAGAACTGATCTGCGACACGGATTGCCCCGCTGTAGAGGATTACAACGACTATGCGGAAGCGTTGGAAAAAATCTGGCAGGAGGACGGAATGCTTCTGACCTACGCGGCCATTCTGGATGCCGAGCGGCCTGATACCCTGCACCGGGCGCGTGAGCTCTTGCAGGAGATGGATAACTACCAGCGCATCGTCGACACCTACGGCTACGGCCAACAGCGCTTGCAGGAACGGCTGGGACTGGATGACGAGAGCATCGCGGAGCTGGAGGACTACATGGACTTTGAACGCTACGGTTCGGACTGCATGGAGCATGACGGCGTGGTGGAAACGGAGTTCGGTCGGCTGCGGCGACTGGAGCCGCCGTTTCCGGAGCAGACGCAGGGGCAGCAGATGCTTCAGTAGCTACCGCAGGAAGTGTAGGAGGCTTACCATTATCAGATAAAGAGGAGAAAATATTATGGCTGTAAATGCGAAAACAGAAGTGTTTGATCACGTTGAGTTATTTGGAAAACCTGCGCTTTTTACCAACTTCCGCATTGATCGTTCTACCGTGCCGGAAAACTGGTACTGCTACGACTTCCGAGGCTCAGACAACGATCCTGGCAAGCTGAATTATGTGGAGCTGCGGGTTGGTGTCAATCATTCCGGTGCTGTACTCCTGCCGGAAGAACTGGATCTGAAAGGAAAGGATTACCGCCGTGTGCGTGGGCAAATCAACTTTCTTGGCAGCCGAATGACGTTGGAGACGTTCTGCGAGGTGCATGATCTCCCATATCCCGCAGAGGAGGAAAAGTATCATATCCGACCTGCCCGCCCTGATGAGGCGGGCTTGTTTTATACCCCGCACCCCGAAGAAGATAAGCGGCTGGGTACCATCGGCCATGTCCGCATGGATTTCGGACGCAGCGGAAATGAGTTTTGGCATACCTGGTGGCCGAGGGGGCCGGAGGAGTTGAACAGCCCTGCGTTCAAGGCCGAGCTTCAGAAAGTCGTTGACACGATGCGGGAGGACGTCCTGAAAAGCCGCCTCGCCATGGAGCGATTCTGCTATGACCACGGCGGAAAGATCGCCGGCGGCTATGTGCAGAACTACGGCTACATTGTGGAAACCGAGCATTACCGGTACTGCCTGCGCTGTAATCCCTCTCCTGGAGATTACAACGCATACCTGTTATGTGCTTGAGCACATAACCGAAAATATGTGACGAGTTTGTCACGAGGGCGGTGGTAGGCGGAATGACTTGAAATAAGGGATTTTTTCATAAAAACACCTCACATAATATTTATTTTTTCTTTCTCAAATAATCCGGGATCGCATCGTGGGAGATTTCATTCAAATCCACATTCAACACCTTGGGTATACTTCTGTTGCGGAGGACACTATTCAGCATGGATTGACTTACTGTGGCGTATATTTCTGTCGTTTGGACAGAGACATGTCCTAAAAAGTCGCGAATGTAAACTAATTCTGTGCCAGCCTCCAGCAAATGAACTGCTTTGCTATGTCTAAAACTGTGCGGTGAATACGAAGATTCATTGAATAAATCCGGGTGTATGTTCTTTGCTCTGGAAATGTATTTGCAAATAACGTTTCGGATACAGGCTGGGGTAATTGGTTCGCCGCGCTGATTTAAAAATAAAGGAGCATCTTTTTCTGCAGTTCCGAATTTGCGCTCAGCAATGAACTGCTGAAGAATCCTTGTGGGCCGGCTCATAAGAGGTACAACACGGCTTTTGCCGCCTTTACCGTGCAAAAGCACACTTGCGGGATTGCTAAATCGAATGTCTCCAACTCGTATGCCGCATAACTCCTGTGCCCTGGCTCCACTGTCGTATAAAAGACTCAGCAGTACGATGTCCCGTCGTTCCAGAGGTTTTCTGGGGTCTGGCATTTGCAGCAGGACTCTCAATTCCTCCACGGAAAAGTATGAAAAAATATGGCGAGGAGTCTTTTTCGGAGGAATACTTGCTATATTGGAGCAAATCTTTAATGCGGAGATACTGCGCTGAGAAGCATATTTGAAAAAAGCGGAAATAGCCGAAAGCCTTTGGTTTCGGGTTGAGGGACTGCAGTTACGGTGGGTTTCCAACCAATTCAAGAAGGATAAGATCACCTTGTCGGAAAAGTGTTTGTAGTCCAGCAAGTATGGTTTTATGTGCTGCTGTTCCGCCATATACTCCAGCAGAAGGCGGAAAGTATCTTGGTACGAGGCAATCGTGTTAGGGCTATAGTTGCGAACATTAGGAAGATACTCATCAAAATACGTCCCAAGGTGTTGAGAAAATGACGTTGTTTTCATGGTAGTACCTCCGGGAATATGTCACCCGTATCTTTTTCCGCACAATCCACTATGTGTTCGTAACATTCGGGCGTGAGGCGAAGATACAATTCCGTTCCATAAATATCTGTATGCCCCATATAAGTTGAAAGAATTGGTACGGAATAGAAACGATCTATTCCTCGTTTGCTCTGTAACTGTAATGTGTGTACCGCAAATGTATGCCGAAGACAGTGGACACAGACACCCCTCAACTGTTTAGGGTACGGATGACGGTCAATACCGGCAATTTCAAGAGCCCTCCTTAACCAAATATAGGGGGTAAGAGTTGAAAGAGGTTGTTTTTTGTGATTATAAAAAAAGAAATCCTCGGAATTAGGAAATGGATGCGCAATACTATGATATGTACGGCAAACATCAATCAGCGAGTTACTCATGGGAACCAACCGGTCTTTGTTTCCTTTGGCAGCCCTGATTAAAAGAGTTCCCTCTGTCCAGTCAATATCTTTATTTTGGAGAGAAACTGCTTCGCCAACCCTCAAACCGCAGCCATAAAGCATCCTAACCATAACCGGGAGCCAAACTTCTGCTTTTGTCAAACTGCGTCTCGCGGGAATATTGTCGCATGCCTCAAATAATCGTTTCATTTCCTCGGATGTGAAAACATACGGAGTATAGTTGCGTTTTATTTGTAAAGGTGGTGGGATATACGCTTTATAACCCAATCCGGTGAGGTAGTGTGCAAATTGCCGGTAAACACTGACATAATGCGCTTTTGTGTTTCCACCAACATTCAAAGAATTAATCCATGCATCTACGATAATTCCATCCAGTTTCTTTTTCACCATTCCACTTTGTATCAAATAGTCATCCAGACTTTTTAATACGCGTCGTTCCTCAAGACCGTTGCTGCCGCCAGAAATTCTATATTGCAGAAAACCATTAAACTCTGCTGCAAAGTAGCTGGTATATTCAAAAGTTTTTTTCTTACGCATGTCCAGACTCCTTTATAAGCCGTTCAAAGTTTCCAGAAGGTGGAGGCACTTCCAATGCGCAATCTCTCAAACGGGAGATATCGATTTTGGTATAGTACTTAGTTGCGTTAGGGCTGCTATGCCCCAGTGCTTTCTGAATAACAGGATAGTGAATGCCTTCTTTTAAAAGTGAACTGGCAAGGCTGGAGCGCAAGGTATGTGCGCCTTTCTTTTTCCCATCTGTATTGATCCCATTCTCCTTTAAGAGTTTCCGCAACTCGTAATCCAGCGTCGAGTTGCGCAGAGGATAATACGGAGCTTTATGACGCAAAAAGATAAAAGAAAGGTCACTTTGAGGGCGGGCTGCAATGTACCGATTTATTGCGTCTTCAATTTCTGGTAAGAGCGGCAGTACGAGTGGGATGCCAGTCTTCATCTGGACAATGGAGATTGTCTTCTTGACCCAATCTATATCAGAGAACTTCAATTCGCAGGCATCAGTGTTCCTCAGTCCCAGCCTGGCGCAAATAAGTAATACTGCATATGTACGTTTGCCACTCTGCGTAGTACGGTCGATAGATGCCAAACAGGTTTCAATATCATCTGTACTGTAAACGGTAGGTACGCCTCTATGACGTCGAATTTTTGGAACAAAACAACTCAGATTAGTGGGCATCCACCCATTTTCCGCAGCAAAGCTAAGGAACTCGCGGATTGTACTGCGAAAGTGGTTCTGGTCTGTGGACGCTTCAAACGCAGCAGCTATATGATTAATACTGATATCCTCCAACTTTTTCGCGTTTTGTGTCTCAATAAATGAGAGAAACAGTGACAATATACGCAGCCGAGTCCTAACATCATATGTGTTCTTTAGCCGCCGTTTAAGCCGTTCCTCAAAGAACGGAATTACCCAGTCAAAGCAAGACGATTTCAAGTGATAGCCGTTTTCCAAATGCCTCAAACGGATATCTTGACCTTTGGCAATATCGTCCAGTTTATTCAGCGCAATCCTATACTGCTCCATGAAACGAGGTCCTCGGTAGGCTGATAGTTTTTCCTTTTCCTCTAAAAAAGATCTCGCCAGAACTTTTGAATAGCTGTTTTCGCCTTGTGTTAGGGCATACTCGTAAAATTGTGAGTATGCCCTTTCGTGCCGTTCGATGGTATTTTTTGCATTGCCCCGTCTTTTCATTTCAGACAGTACGGCATCAACCATTGATTCTAATGAGCAAGCTTGCTTCATACTGCATCACTCCTTTGAAAATTTTACTGTATCAGCGACTATTTTCATTATCCCAAGGTGTGCGCAGACAGACAAGCACAAAATATTATGTGAGGTGTTTTTATGAAAAACCCCCTTATTTCAAGTCATTTCGCCCACCACCGCCCTCGTGACAAACTCGTCACATATTACCTGACCTGCTTTGACCTCGATGTCCAGCGGCAGAACATGGCGCAGAGTACCGGTCCCGATATGACGATGGGAGGACTAACATGAGCGGGCGATTTGCCTCCCCGCGAGGGCCTCCCTATTTTGTTTTCTGAGTTCCGCGTCTTTCCGTTGACTTGTTGAAAGTTGTGTGGTATCCGTTTGTGTTACCAAAAACGGAAGGAGAACGCACAAATGAAGAAGATCACACTACTGGCAGCCAGCGCGCTGCTGCTCCTCACGGCCTGCGGTCAGGTGGAGAGCACCCCAACGGAGATCACCCTGCCACCGACGACCGTGGTACAGGAGGATGCCCAGCAGCCGCAAGTGACACCTGAACCCACCATGGCGGTACAGGAGCCGGACACGGTATCGGGTGTGGTGCAGGAGCAACCCCAAGAGGAAAGAGCTCCTCAGGCGAAAACTGTCCCACAAGCAACTCAGGCCCATGAGTCGGTCGCAGAGTCCGTTCCCGCGGAGGACATTCCCTCTGAGACTGTCCATGCCAAGACCGGCTATGTGGAGCCGGAGCCTACGCCGGAACCGGCCCCCACGCCTGAACCCATGGCTCCGGCAGACCGGCAGGCGGCCATCGACGTGGCCAACGCCTATGCGGTGACGCAATACGGCGTCACCACAGACAGTGGCCTGACGCTGGACAACAGCGCCTACCGCTTCCCCGCCGCAGTGCCGGTGGACGCCTCACAGGAGACGTTGGAAGCCAAAGCGCGGGACATGGTGGACTTTACCTTCCGGCAGCTCATGATGCAGGCGGGACGGGACAGTGTGGCAGACGCCGGATTCCACTGCAATGTCTGCATCATGGAGGATGGCGGAAGCCTGTTGATCTATGTCCTCTATGACTAACACGCAACAATTCCATACGCAAAGCCTCTCTGGCAACAGAGGGGCTTTACCTTTTGAAAAAAGGAGGAAAAATATTTGAAAGTATTCAAAAGCATGACAGCACTCATCTTGGCGCTGGTCATGGCAGCCATGTTGGCCGTGTCCGCTTATGCTGCTACGGTCGTTGTCAAATACAAGGTGTATGTCTACACCTCGCAATTGACCTTCAAGCAGTATGACTACAGCAGTTCGACCACGCCCAGCACGAGAAATCTGACCATTCTGGCGGACAGCAGCTTGGGAAGTGGTAGCGCCATGTATCACGTCAAATACGTCAACGGTGCGTTGGCCTACTGCATCCAGCCCGGCGTCCGTTCAGATGACAGCAGCAATTATGTGCAGGGCTCCAGCGGATGCTGGTATAACCTGCCCGCCTCTGTCCAAAGCGGCATTGCGCTGGCTCTGGCCTGCGGCTACCCCAGTGCCGAGTATGGCACAGCCTATGGAGACAGCAACAGCAGCGACATCGTGAACGCCGAAAAATGGGCCGCTACACAGGCGATTATCTGGGACTTGATCTGTGAGTACAGAAGTCCTTATGACTACCGTTCTTGGGGCAGCAGCCCGTTTTACAACTGTGTGGACACGTCCCGTTATCCCACGTTTGCGCTGTGGTACAGCGAAATTGTAGACGCCATGCAGAGCGCCACGGATATTCCCAGCTTTGCGGCGACAAGCAGTCGCTGGTGCGACACCATTGAGCTGACCAAGGACGCCAGCGGCAGCTACAGCGCCAGCGTGACGGATGGCAACGGCGTGCTGGACGACTTCAATTTTGCCAGCAATAGCGGTAACGGCATTACGTTCAGCCAGAGGGGCAACACCCTGACCATCACGGCCACGCCGGAGTCTGCTAAGAATCTCTCCACCGAGAAAACCTATTCCGCTACCGGCAGCGCCTACGGCATTGACCCGGATGAAGCAGTGTTGTGCTGGTACGATTCCACCGGCAAGTATCAATCCCTGGCAAGTTACACTGGCACTGGGCTTGATCCTGTGAGAGCCTACATCAAGATCAAGGCTACGGTGGCAGATGAAGTAGGCAGGCTGACTATCAGCAAGACCGATGCTGACACCAAGCAGCCGCTGGCGGGTGTCACATACCGACTCTTTGACAGCGCTGGCAATAAGGTAGCCGATGTGACTACTGGCACAGACGGTGTGGCGGTCTTTTCTGATTTACCTCTCGGCAGCTATACCTATCAGGAGATCAGCGCACCGGAGGGCTATGTGGTGGACAACACCAAGTACCCGATTACCATCACGACTGAAACCCTCCACATCACGGAAAGTCGAACGAACGCCATGGCGAAGGGCAGCCTCACTGTCCGTAAGGTTGATGTTACCGGCAGTCCTCTCGCCGGTGCGGAGTTGCTGCTGGAGACTTCCGCAGACGGACAGACCTGGGCGGAGGCCGGTAAAATCACCACCGGCAAGACCGGTATTGCCAAGTGGGACGATCTCAAGATTGGCGCGCAGTATCGTATTACCGAGGTGAAAGCACCTGCGGGGTACACCCTAATGACGGAACCGCTGTTCACCAGTGTGCTGGACAACACCAATTCTGACGTCACCATTACCGCCTGCAACAGCGCAGGCTTCGTCCTGCCGTTCACGGGCGGTGTGGGATTTACAACCTATTTCCTGCTTGCGGCACTCGCTTTGATGGCGAGTATTTATTTTTGTAAAAAATCTTACATTAAAAAGGAGACAACCAAATGAAAAAGGTCCATCGCGTATTGGCGCTGCTGATGGCGGCGCTCATGGCCTTCGGCCTGATGACTACGGCATTTGCCGCAGAACCTACCATTGACCCGGCGAAGAAAGCATCCCTGAACATTTATAAATATGACATCACTCAAGCCAGCGCGGACGGTGTGTGGGATGCGGAATCCTATGTCTCTACCGGCCTGCATGACGACACCGTTATTGACAAGCTGAGCAAATACGCCATTCCGGGTGTTGAGTTCACATACCTTCGCGTCGCTGACATTGCCATGAACAACGAGGTGGTGGATGGTCAGCGTCAGGTGGGTGTGCTGTATGGCTTTGATGGCTCTGAGCGCTCCAACGCCGTGCTGTCCGCCATTGGCCTGACCGCTTCCGATGCTCACAAGACTGAGAACGGCATCAACTACTATACTTCTGACAGTCTGAACAATAAGCTGGCTGCCGCGCTGGCTGCCAATGCCACGAGTGCGAAGAACGCTCTGGAAACTGCCGTGAAGAACGGCGGCGTTGCCATGACTGAGACCGATACGACCGGTCATACCTCTGCATCCAACATGGAGCAGGGGCTTTATCTGGTGGTGGAAACTCGCGTTCCCGAAAACGTAACTTCTACTTGCAATCCCTTCCTGATCTCCCTGCCTATGACGACCGTCGATGGCAGCGAGTGGCTTTACGATCTGGTCATTTACCCCAAAAACCAGACCGGCAACCCCGACCTCGAAAAGACTGTCCGCGAGAGCAAGAGCAGCACTGGAAAGAATAACGGCAGCCTGACCGACATCACGGACGGTTACGCTCACACCGCTACCGCCTCCGTGGGCGATATCGTGGACTACCAGATTATCAGCACCCTGCCCACGATTACCTCTAAAGCTTCTTCCCTGAGTGAATACACCTATGTGGATACTCTGAGCAAGGGCATCAAGTACAACAAGAACGACGTGGTTATCGAGTTCTTCCGTGATTCCGCCTGCACCGATAAGATTGCCACTTGGGGCGAGGATTCCGCCAAGTTCACCGTGACCTATGATGATACCGCCAACTCTATGACCATCCGCATGACCGAAACCGGTCTGGCGGAGATCAACGAGGCGACCACTGTTTACACCGACAGCGTAAAGCGCGGCTATTCCGATTGCACCATGCGCATTACTTACGCGGCCATCCTGACCGCCGACGCCAAGATGGGCGATACCGACAACCCCAACGAGGTCGAGCTGACCTGGCGCAGAACGAACAGCACCTATTTTGACACCCTGAACGATTGCTGCCATGTCTACACCTACGGCGTGGATGTGCTGAAGCAGTTCTCTGACGGTAAGGGCAACATCCAGAACGTCAAGTTCAACCTGCACAATGACACCGACAACTGCTACATCATCGCAGACCTGAAGGATGGCATCTACTACGCCAAGGGTGTTACCACCAAGAAGTCTGATGCCACTACTTTCGTTCCCAACGGCAGCGGCCATATTATCGTCAAGGGCCTGGAAGATGACGCTTATTCCCTGACCGAAATTGCCACCGATAAGGGCTATGTGCTGCTCAAGGAGGCAGTCAAGGTCGTGATTACCACCAAGGAAAACGGTACTTGTGAGCAGTGCGGCGCGAAGCTGCTGACCGCTTCTGCTACGGTCAATGGCAAGGACGCCACCATGACCGATGGCAATGCCATTGTCCCCCTGACCGTGATTAACAACCCCAGCTTTGATCTGCCCAAGACGGGCGGCTACGGCACTTGGATGTTCACTATCGGCGGTGTGGCCCTGCTGGGTGTTGCGGCTTTCATCGTGGTGAAGTCCCGCAAGCATAAGAGCGAGCAGTGAAACGCTGGCTACTGGCGGCGGCTTGCGGTGTTGTGGCACTGGGGCTTCTGCTTTACCCGCTGGTGGGAGAACTTCTGAGTGAAAAGTACCACTCCGACGTGGAGACAGCCTATACCGCGGCCATAGAGGACACCGATGATGCCGAGCTGACCGCCCAGCGGCAGGCGGCACAGCAGTATAACGCCATGCTGGCCGATGCGACGATCTCTGAGGGAGGGGCATCCGCCCCTCCCTTGGCCTACACTGAGCAGCTCACCGTGGGCGGTGCCATGTGCTATGTTGACATTCCCAAAATCAACGTGTACTTGCCCGTGCAGCACGGTACGGGAGCCGATACGCTGGAAAAATCGGTCGGCCATGTGGTAGGCACATCCCTGCCGGTGGGCGGAGAAAGCACTCATGCTGTGTTATCCGCTCACAGCGGCATGGCCTCGTCCAAGCTGTTTTCGGACATTGACCAACTCGAAAAAGGCGATACATTTTACATCTATGTATTGGGTGAGGTGTTGGCCTATGAGGTAGACGCAATCAATACGGTACTTCCTACAGATACATCGCTGCTGCAAATCGAAGAAGGCAAGGATTTGGTCACGCTGGTGACATGTACGCCGTTTGGAGTTAATACCCATCGGCTGCTGGTACGCGGCCATCGGGTGCCGTATGTGCCAGAACAGAAAGCGGAGGATGCCGCAGAAAAACCCGTGGCATCCTCGTGGACGCAGCACTACCTTATCGGCTTGGGCATCGGCCTTGGCGCGGTGGCGGTGGTGGGCGGCGCTTACTTTTTGGTAAGGAGGGTGCGCCATGCGTAAGACATCTCTCGTACTGGCGGCGCTGCTGGCCGTGGTGGGTATCTGCGTCATGCTATGGCCGGTGTTCGCGGGACACAGGCTCCAGAGCAACGCCGCAACTGCTGTGCAAGAGTTCTTGGCAGAACATGATGAACCGGAGCAGCAGTACCCCGAATTGCTGTCGGCCTTGCAAGCGTACAATCAGCGCATCTATAACGAGAAGCAATCTGGCCTTGTTGACTTGGAAGCCTGCGAGGAACCCGCCGCTGATCTCCCTGCCTATGGCATAGAGGACGAAATCATAGGTGTCTTAGAAATTTCAGCCATGGAACTGACCATGCCGGTCTATTTGGGCGCATCCGACGACCATCTTGCCGCAGGCGCTGCGGTGCTGGGTAACACCTCTGCACCTATCGGCGGCAACAACACTAACTGCGTTATCGCAGGACACCGAGGCTGGCGCGGTGCGGATTACTTCCGACACATAGATAAGCTGGCTGTGGGTGACACCGTAAGGCTCACCAATCTGTGGGAAACGCTGACCTATACGGTAGCCGATATTCAAATCATCCAGCCGCATCAAATCGAAAGGATCAAAATCCAGCAAGGCCGCGACCTGCTGACGCTGCTGACCTGCCACCCTTACGCTTCAGGTGGGCGGCAGCGGTATGTGGTGTGCTGCGAAAGAACCAAAAATTAGGAGGAAAACACGATGAAAAAAGCAATTTGCATCATTCTGGCCGTGGCGGGCGCTGCGGCCATTTACTTTACCCGCCGTACCCGTCCCCGCGGCCGCAGGGAGATGTGAGCCGTGGGCAGCATTCATATGGTGGGACGGGCCACCTTCGCCAACGGAGACGTCATCCCCTACTATGACGCGAACGCCTTTCTGGACTGCATCCGCGAGGAGCTGCCCTATCGGGACAGCACAGGCTTTCACTATGAAGTCCTGACAGACGATCCCGCTGTCCGCAAGGCGGCGGACGATATTTTATTCGACTTCATGGGGGAAGAAAATCCCCATGAGTTGGCAGACTATATGAAGATGGGAGGGCTGTGACATGGATATCAGCAGAGAAATGGTAACGTTCCTGCGGAAGCAGTACCCGCCCGGCACCCGTATCCGGCTGGATAATATGGATGATCCCTTCTCGCCGGTACCGGCAGGAATGACAGGAACGGTGGAACACATCGACGACGCGGGACAGTTCCATATGAGGTGGGACAACGGACGGACATTGGCGCTCATCCCCGGTGTAGACAGCTTCACCGTTCTGCCGCCTCAGCTCAGCGTGATGAAACTGTATATGCCCCTCACCGCCGACCTCTATGCGCGGGATGAGTGGGGAGATATGCCGGAGGAGCCGGAGCTGCTGTCGGGGCGGGAGCTGGTTCAATACGAGGACAACATCCGCAGCGCCCTTGTGAAGTACCGGATGCCGGAGGAAGTCACCCGCGGCCTCATGAATTGGTACAATAAGCCTGATGCTGTAAATAACAAGGTGCGTTCTGTTACATTCGGCGCGGAGCTGCGCGGCGGGCAGCTCTGGGGTGTAGCGGAGTGTCAGCTCTGGCATGAGCTTTCCGCAACGGAGCTGACCACACTGAAGGAGTTTATCACCGGTCAGGCGTCGGACGGTTGGGGCGAGGGCTTCGAGCAGCGGGAGATCGCCATCGGACGAGGCAATGAACTGTACGTCCATCTGTGGCAGGATCACGACTGGAGTATCCAGACGGAGCAGGAGCATTTTTGCCCCCATCTGGACAAACTGCCGGAGATGTGCTTCACACTGCTGCCGGGGACGGGACAGCTCATCTGCGTCAAGCGTGGCGAGAGCGGGTACTATCCCAGTGACTGGTCGACCGATGATACCCACGAGAACCGCCTCATTGCAGACGAGCAGAACCGGAAACTGGGCGTGACGCCCGCGCAGGAGGAGGCCATGAAGATCGGAAGTATGTGCGGCTGGGACGTACCCGGCGCAGACCCCGATAACTGTGATGACATCGTGCAGCGGCGAGGAGGAATGGAGCTTGGATAAAGTTGTTTTTTCTGTATATCTTGGCAACCCCGATAACGACAACGGCACCACGCTGGACTTGCCCGCCAAACCGTGGGCAATGCGGGACGCGCTGGAGAAGCTACGATTGCGGGAGGGGCAGGAACCCTACTGGCAGGTGGAGGACTTGGGGCGGTATGACTTTCTGGAGTCCCATCTGGACAAGTGCGATCTCTATCACTTCAACGCGCTGGCAGAGCAGCTCAGTACGTTTAACAAGGCAGATGCCATAGCTTTCGAGGGTCTGGTGCAGATGGAAACCGATAAGCTGTGCCAGAGCAACGGCGGCGAGCTGACCGTCCAGCGGATGCTGGATCTGGCATACAGCGTAGACTGCTGCCATGTGGTGCCGGAGGTCAGGGATGATACGGCGCTGGGGAAATTCTATGTAGAAAATGATTTCCTGCCGGAGCTGGAAAAGGTTCCGGACAAAGTGCTGGAAATGTTGGACTACGCCAAAATCGGCAGGACGATGCGGCAAGGCGAACAGAGTGTCATTACGCCACACGGCTATGTGGAACAGCACTCTGAGCTGAAGCAGGCTTCCGCCGATTTAGGCAAGCCACCCCGGAAACCGGCGTATATGATGCGGTTTCTGTGCTCCAATGAGCACCAGACTGTGTCGCTGAACCTGCCCGCATCGCAGGCAGAACTAAACGCCGTGCTGATGCAGCTGGATCTGGACAGCTGGCAGGAGGTGTATCTGGAATGTGAAGATACTGCCATGCCGGAAATGTGGTCGTTTACAGATATGGCCTATGACGGGATGGAGCAGCTCAACCGTTTTGCCCGGTGCTTGGAGGAGCTTGACATGAATGGTGAGCTGGTGAAGTTCAAGGCGGTGGCCCAGCAGTTGCAGCTTTCCCGACTGGAGGAAGCTATTGCTCTGACCGGCCATCTGGACGAATATAGCTTCGAGCCGGAGATCCATTCGCCCAGAGAGCTGGCGCGGGACGAGCTGGGTGTCATCACCGGTGAAAAGGAATGTAAGCTCCTCCTGCCGCATCTGGATCTGGACGCCTACGGTCAGGACGTGATGCGACGGGATAACGGTGTCCTTGGCGATTACGGCTACCTCGCCCGTCTGGACGGTCAGCCCATTCAGACCCCGCGACAAGAAATGGAGCTGACCATGTAAAGGAGAAATTTATGCAACGAGAAACCATTGTGCGGTATCTGGAGGAGGGCTATAAAGGCAGGAAGAACGCTATCAGCAGTTGTGCGCTGGAAAAGGCGCTGGGTTTGAGCGGCAATGAGCTGCGGAAGAAAATCAATCGCCTGCGGTGTGACAGCATACCCATCTCGGCTTGCCGGGGTGGGTATTTCTATGCGGAGACTGCTGCGGAGGTATATGACACCATCCAGAGCCTTGAAAAGATGCGGGATGGGCTGAATGCCGCCATTGCAGGGCTGGTACGTTCGCTGGATGGCTTTGGTAAGGAGGGCGGATGAACATACCATTGGCCAAGCTTATTCCATGGAAAGGCAGCAAAGCGCAGTTGATGTGGGCCATCCAGAGCCTGATGCCGATACATTACAACAAATTGGTGGATGTTTTTGGTGGGAGCGGCTGTGTGACCTTGAATCTTCAAACGCCGCGCGGCGTGCTGCGGATCTATAACGATCTTGACAGCAACCTTTATAACATGATGTATTGCGTCAGGGAAAAACCGGTGTCCGTGATCACAGAGCTAAAATATATGCAAAATTCCCGTGAGGAATTTGAGACCATGCTCCGCGCTTTGAAAGATAAAGATTTTGCCGGAAAGAATTTGGCGGAAGAGCTGGAGCTGACGCAGATCAGTTTCCCGCCTGCACAGGCGGAAGAGATCAGCGCAATGCTGATGCAGCGTGCCATCCCACCGGACGCGCAGCGGGCGGCAATGTTCTTTTTGCTCCACAACCTCAGCTACAACGGGCTGGGAACAGAGTTTGCCGCGCTCGACCGTGATTGGGATAGATTCGAGCATCAGATCATCAGATGTGCGCGGATATTGCAGCACATTCCCATGGAGAACCGGAGCTACAAGGATATCTTGAGCAAACATGACGCACTGGATACGGTTTTCTATTGCGACCCGCCGTATCTTGGCGCGGAAAAGTATGGCGTACCTTTTTACAGGTCGGATCATCAGGAACTGCATGATATGCTGGTCACGCGAAAAAGCTTTGTGATCGTGTCCTACAACAAGAAAGACGAGATCAAAGAACTATATCATGACTTTTTCATCTTCGAGGTGGATCGACCGAACAGTATGTCAAAAAAGAAGGAAGATCGCTATGAGGAGTACATT